>Ga0209124_10000044_pt1 | contig 133875 bp, 122 predicted proteins | sample BarGraIncu01122A_FD_184502 | JGI IMG/M metagenome (GOLD analysis project Ga0209124, IMG submission 184502) | Arctic peat soil microbial communities from Barrow, Alaska - Barrow Graham LP Incubations 011-22A (SPAdes) (version 2) | ecosystem: Environmental > Terrestrial > Soil > Wetlands > Peat...
TTATTCAAAAAATTGAAAAGGAAAAAACAGAGAAACCCGAATTATTTAAAAAAGGAAAACTTGATTTAGGCTTCAAAGTATTTAAACTCTCGTCATCTAATTTTAAAATATGGCGAGGAAGCGAAATTACCGTTGATAATTTAGAAATCCAATTAGATGCGTTTACAAATCCCGTAAAAGAAGGAAGCGAAACAGAAAATATGCTTTACGAATTAATACTCAAATCAGGTTATTTGCTTACAGATAAAATTGAGGATAAAGGAAAATATTATTCAATCAACGATAGAGAACTGATTATTGCACTGGAAGAAATGACTAAAAAACTAATAGACAAAATAATATTAGCAAAGCCAAAAAAAGTAATAACACTCGACAAAGTATTCACAGGCAATGACCAGTTGAAAACAAACACCGTCCTTCAAATGAAAGACGCCGAAATAGATTTTAAAACAATTTAAATATTGTAAAAATGGAAGAAGAAAATAATATTTTTAAAAATGGAAGTACATGGTTAAGAGCAGATTTTCATTTGCATACAAAAGCGGATAAAGAATTTGCTTATACTGGACAGGATAATGATTTTGTAAAGCTTTATGTTAATAAGTTGAAAGAACAAGAGATTAACATTGGAGTTATTACAAATCATAATAAATTTGATAAAGGAGAGTTTACTGCATTAAAAAAGAAAGCCCGATTAGATAATATCGGATTATTTTCAGGAGTAGAATTTTCTTTGAAAGAAGGTATTCATATTTTAATTGTTTTCGATGAAAAATGGTATAAAGATGGAAATGATAAAATAAATGATTTTCTAACTTCAGCTTTTCTTGGTATTAATAATTATGATGGACCTCCTTATCCAAACTCTAAATTTGATTTAGGTGAAACAGTAATTGCCTTAAATGATATAGGATTGGATTATTTTATAATTTTAGCTCATATTGATGATAATAATGGGTTATTTAATGTTTTAAAAAGTAGAACCCTTGAAGCATTTATTCAGAATGAATCTTTCCAAAATGTGTTAGCTGTTCAGAAAAGCGGAAATCTTGAAAATTATGAAAGACTATGTACATTAGCTAAAAGAAAAATTACTTGTGTTGAAGGAACGGATAATGCTGAAAAAGGTATAGAAGCAATTGGAAATGGAAGAAGTACGTTCATTAAAATTGGTGCATTTAATTTTGAAGCATTAAAATATTCACTTATTGATGATTATCGAATTACTCAAAAAGAAAAACCCGAGACGAAAAATTCTTATATTAAATCTATACATTTTGAAGGTGGTTTATTGAATGATAAGTATTTAGATTTTTCTCCGGAATTGAACAACATAATTGGTATTAGGGGAAGTGGTAAATCTTCTATATTGGAAATACTTAGATATACAATGAATATACCTCTTGGCGCAAAAATTATGGATTTAGAATATAAAAACAGTTTGATTGAGCATGTGTTAAAAAGCGGAGGTAAAGTAATTGTTTCTGTTATTAACCAACATGGTGAGGAATATATGATAGAGAAAATTTATGGCCAAAAAGAAGATATTTATGATAAAGACAGAAATCGTAAAGATGTTACTATTGAAGCAATTATTAAATTACCAGTCTATTTTGGGCAAAAAGACCTTTCCAATAAAGACATAAAATTTGAAGCTGACCTAATTAATAAACTAATAGGAGGCAGACTAATAAATGTTAAATCAAGAATTGAATCAAAAAAAGCCGAGATTATAAACACTGTTTCCGAAATTAAAAAATTACATAATCTAAAAGAATTAAAAGCGGAAACAGAAACGGTAATAAAAAATGCGGAATTTAACTTACAACTTTATAAGGACAAAGGCGTTGAAGAAAAATTGAAACAACAAAGCCTTTTTGATTCTGATATTACTAAAATTACAGAAACAAATAGAACTATTATAAATTTTATTAAGGACTTAAATGAGTTAATAGAAAACTACAATGTTTTCTTTTTACAAAAATTACCTGATTCGACTATTAATATAGAATTGTTTGATGAAGCCAATAAAATATTGAAACGATTAAATGTTGAATTTTTAACATTCAAGAAAACTAAGTCTAATATTGATTCATTACATACTCAATTTATTGAGATCATTAAAAAACTTAATGATAAACAAGATAGTCTCAAAGAAGAATTTGCCAAAATAAAACGTGAGATAAATATCCCTGCATTAAATCCAGATAATTTCCTTAAATTAAATAGGACAATAGAAACATCAAAATTGAAAATTAAGGAATATGAAAAATCCGAAAATAAAAGAGAGGAACTTAGAAAAGCATTATCTGATAAATTGACTGAAATTAACGGTCTATGGTTAGAGGAATTTAGGATACTTGAAAAAGAGGTAAAGCGAATTAATGAAACTGACAGCAAACTCGAAATCGAAGTTAAGTTCAAAGACAGGAGAGACAATTTTTTAGAAGAGTTAAAACAGATATTTAGAGGAACCAATATTAGAGAAGGTTCTTATCAATCGATTGAATCAAAATATAAGGATTTTATAGAAATATATAAAGAAAGCAAACATTTAGATGGTATATTAAACGAAAATCAATTATCAGATTTTAAAAAACGATTTAATGAACATCTATCTGAATTACTTACATATCAGGTTGAAAATAGATTTATTATTAAATATGATGGTAAACCATTAATAGAGCATTCTTTAGGACAGCGTGCATCGGCGTTGATTCTATTTTTGTTAGCTCAACGAGAAAATGATATCTTGATTATTGACCAACCTGAAGATGATCTTGATAACCAAACTATATATGAAGAGGTAATTAAAGAAATTAAAAAGCTAAAAGGTAGTATGCAATTTATTTTTGCAACTCATAATGCAAATATACCTGTACTAGGTGATAGTGAGAAAATTATTGCTTGTAAATATATACTTGACAAGGAAATTGAATTACATGCGGGAACAATAGATGATCATGAAACACAAGAGCAAATTGTGAACATTATGGAAGGTGGAAAAGAAGCATTTAGAAGAAGAAAGAATATTTATAGTATTTGGAAAATTGAAAATTAACAAAATATAAAATGGAAGCAATTGAATTATTGGAGAAAATAAACGGAGGCGAGACTAGTAATGTTCAGTTTAAAAGAGAAATAAAACCTAAGCAAGCTGACGATATAATAGCAGAAATGGTTGCCATGTCAAATTACGAAGGCGGAATTATTCTTTTAGGAATTGAAGATAAATCAGGAAGTATTGTGGGTTTAAGCTTTGAAGAAATTGAAGAGGCCAATAATTTCTTTTTTAATTGGGCAACAAATAATGTCAAGCCTGCTATATTTGTATATACAGAAACAGTCAATGTTAATAATAAAAATATTTTAGTTGTTACTATCCCAAGAGGTACCGATAAGCCTTATTGTGATAATAATATGGTATATTGGATGAAATCTACAGCGAACAAAAGAAGAGTAGCCCCGTCTGAATTGAAGCGACTTTACCAATCTGCCGGAAAGCTATATGCTGAAAGACAAAATATTGAAAACAGCAGTATTGACGATATTGATTTTGTACTATTTAAAAAGTTTTATTCAGATCGAAATAATGAAGAAATAACAAAAGATAATTTAAAAAGAATTATGCAGAATTTAAGGCTTTTAGAAAACGATAAGTTAACTTTAGCAGGTGCAATTTTATTTGGCAATAATAATCCTGTGATTTTACCGGAATTTTATATTTCTTCAATATGCTTTTTTGGCAATGATATTTCAAGTGATAGCTATCGTGATACTAAAAATATTTCAGGTAACATTTCTGAACAATTTCAGGAAGCATCTGAATTTATACTTCGTTACTTAAAGCAAATACAAGGGGATAAAAGTTTTAATAGTTCTGGAATATTAGAGATACCAAAAATAGTTTTTGAAGAAATAATTGTAAATGCACTCGTTCATAGAGACTACTTTATTAATGATTCCATTAAATTGTTTGTATTTGATAACAGAATTGAAATAAAAAGCCCAGGGAAATTGCCAAATAATATGACTATTAATGATGTTAGAAATGGTTTGCAAAGACGAACCAGAAATGTTGTTTTGACATCATTAGTAAATGATATACTACCATATAAGGGAATAGGTAGTGGAGTGCTTCGTGCTTTAAAGGTTTATCCTCATATTGAGTTTGAAAATAATATTGATGCTGAATATTTCAAAGTAACTATTTCTAGACCTGTCGAAAAAGAATGAAACTTCACTTTGACAGCAAACAGGAATTTCAATTAGAGGCGGTAAAATCAATCACTGATATTTTTGAAGGACAGCCTTTAAGCAATGGAGATTTTGAATTTTCTATTTCACAACAGGGTGAATTGCTTACTGAAAATGGTTTCGGGAATAAGTTAGAGTTTTCGAAGTTAGAGCAATTGACTGAAAATATTCAGCAAGTCCAGAGAATTAATGGTTTGAAAGTTTCTACTACTGATGAGATTGTAAACAACGGGTGGAATTTCTCTATAGAAATGGAAACAGGAACCGGAAAAACTTATATATATCTGCGAACCATTTATGAACTGAATAAACTATACGGATTTAAAAAATTTGTTATAGTTGTTCCTTCAATTGCCATTCGTGAGGGAGTATTGAAAAATCTGCAAATCACAGAAGAACATTTCCAAAACCTTTATGATAAAGTTCAGGTTACTTCCGATGTTTACGATAGTAAAAAAGTTTCTAATCTAAGAGGTTTTGCATCTGCCAACACTATACAGATTTTAGTCCTCAATATTGATTCTTTTGCAAAAGATTTAAACATTATTAATAAGCCTAACGACAGACTTACAGGAAAAAAGCCAATAGAATTTATTCAAAGCACTAATCCGATTGTCATTGTTGATGAACCGCAGAATATGGAAACTGAAATTCGAAAAAAAGCAATTTCAAATTTGAATCCGCTTTGCACACTTCGATATTCGGCAACTCATACTAATCTTTATAATCTGATGTATTCTCTCAATCCCGTAAAGGCTTATGATTTAGGATTGGTTAAGCAAATAGAAGTTGATTCTGTTATAAGTGAGAATGATTTTAACAGTCCATATCTGCAATTAGAGAACATAACCCGAACGGGTAATGCTATCAAAGCAAAAATTAAAATTGATGCTATTTCAGATGAAGGAATGAAAAGAAAATCAGTAACGGCAAGCGGAAAGAATCTTGATTTATTTAAACTATCAAACGAAAACGAAAAATATAACGGACTGAAAATTTATGAAATTGATTTTGGCAATGAACAAATAGAATTAACAAACGGTATTGTTTTAAAAAAAGGTGAAACGCAAGGTGGAATGAATGATGAAGTAATGCGTTTTATGATTGGTAAAACAGTTGAAGAACATCTAAAAAAAGAAAAGAATTATAAAGACAAAGGAATAAAAGTGCTTTCTCTTTTCTTTATAGATAAGGTTAAAAATTATCGTGAGTATGATACGAACGGAAACCCGATTAAAGGTAAGTTTGCAAAATGGTTTGAAGAGATTTATCAACTGGAAATATCAAAACCGGTTTATAAAGATTTAATTTCTTTTTCAGTTGATGCGATTCATAACGGCTATTTTTCACAGGACAGCAAAGGCAGAGTGAAAGATACGGGAGGAGAAACGCAATTGGACGATGATACATATAGACTCATAATGCAGGATAAAGAAAAACTTCTTGATTTAAATGTTCCTCTTCGATTTATATTCAGCCATTCTGCTTTGCGTGAAGGATGGGATAATCCTAATGTTTTTCAGATTTGTACATTAAACGAAACAAAATCGGAAATAAAGAAACGTCAGGAAATTGGCAGGGGTTTACGCTTATCCGTTAATCAGGACGGACAAAGAATATTTGAACGCAACATCAACAAACTTACTGTAGTTGCTAACGAAAGATATGAAGATTTTGCAAGAGCATTGCAAAAAGAAATTCAGGATGAATGCGGAGTTGAATTTAAAGGTAGAATCAAAAATAAAAATGATAAGAAGAGGGTAAAATACAGAAAAGGTTTTGAAGCAGACCCGAAATTTTTGCAGATCTGGGAAAAAATTAAGTTTCAAACTAAATACAATGTAAATTACGAAACGGAAGAACTTATTACTCTTTCATCTAAAGCAGTCAGGGAAATGGATGAAACAAGAAAACCTTCGATAAGATCAACAAAGAAAAGAGTTTTTTTTACAGATAAAGTAGTGGATGGAGAGTTAATAAGCGATAGTGCAAATGACGATGTTGTATTAGATTTTGAGATTCCAGATATACTTGCATACATTCGAAATAAAACAGAATTGACTCGATGTACAATTTTAGAAATACTGAGAAAATCAAAACGTCTTAAAGAGTTATTGCTTAACCCACAGTTATTTATGGACAACGCAGTTTTAAAAATCAAAGAACAACTGCACCAACTAATGATTGACGGAATTAAATATGAAAAAATCGGCGGCAAAATTTATGAAATGAAATTGTTTGACGATTCAAATTTTGATATTTATCTTGATGAGTTTACACATATTGTTAAAGACGCCGACAAAACAATTTATAAAAACTATATTCCGCTTGATAGCGGAGTAGAAAATCAATTTGCAAGGGATTGTGAGAGCAGTGAACAAATAGAATTTTATTTTAAACTTCCTTACTGGTTTGAGATTAAAACTCCTATAGGAAATTATCGTCCTGATTGGGCAGTAGTATTTAAAGGTGAAAAGAAAATCTATTTTGTTGCCGAAACAAAATCAGAAGGACAGGAACTTAGAGGAAGCGAAAAATTGAAAATTGAGTGTGGGAAAGCACATTTCAAAAGCTTTGATGATGTCGTATTCAAAAGAGTTTCGTCTGTGACTGATTTGAATAGCTAATTCTGAAACGTATATGGTTTAATCTTTAATATTTTACATTTAGATAACAAATTTAATAATATGGCTGATTTTTATTTCAATCCCTTCGGAACAGAATCAATAATTGTTCATTTTAAATGTAACAAATGCTCATATCATGTAGATAGTGAAGAAATTAACGTTCCTTCCCCAAATTATTCAGCAGATACTGTTATTGATAGTCAAACTGATAATGATGGATACGCGATTTGTGGTAATTGTGAGAAAGAATTTGAAATTTATATTTTCGTAACATACGCAGGAGCCTCTGGAGTTATCGAAGATTTACCCGATAATACTGAAATTGGCGTTGAAGAAATATCTGAACCTTATTATGATGATCAATATGAAGCTATTTCTGCTAATACTGCCTTCTTACAAACTTTTAATCAGGATTTAGATAATATACTTGAGCTTTTAAAAATTAAAATAACTGATGATAATTTATTAAAGCTTTTTCATCGTCAACTTTATTCTAGTGTGATTGGGATTATGGAAACATATTTGTCAGATGCATTTATTAATTCTGTATTTAATTCTAAAGATAATTTAAAACAATTTTTTAAAACTTTTAAAGGTTTTGAAAAGCAAAATATCGCTATTTCTGCAATTTATGAATATGAAGCTAAAGCTGAATCAATTGCAAAAAAAGCTATGCTCGATGTAATTTATCATCATTTACCAAAAGTATCAGAAATGTATAAAGATACTTTTGGCATCATATTCCCCAAGTTTGGAGAAATATATAAAGCCGTTTTAATAAGACATGATTTAGTTCATCGAAATGGAAAGGATAAAGATGGAAACGAGGTCATTGTTGATAATAATATGATTGTGAAATTAATTGAAAATGAACGAGCTTTTGTAAAAGAGATTGATGACCAGATTAAAGATTAATAAAAGTATAAATCCCATGTACCAAGATATTGTACCGCTAAAAACTCTCATAAATCTCTAAAAACTCTAACCATTTACACCCATTGTTTTCGAATTCAGTGTCTTCTTCACCAACATATGAAATCGGTTCGCCAAATAACCTGTAAGGTCGGAATGCTGGGCTTTCAGCTCTGGGAGGAATTTTTGGATTCGGGAGAGGGCTTCGGATTGAGTTAGGTTGTGTGGTATTTTGATTTCAAGTTTTGGCATGATATTAATTTAATTTAAAATAATCTTTTCGGAATCCTAGAATTGAAATGTTCTGATTCCCTTCAGATATATTATATCAGGAAATATAGTATCATGGAGTTTATTTTTTCTTATTTTTAACAATTTCCTTCACACATTCCATTAAAAACTCATCACCTTTATGTATTTTGTATCTATAATTTACTCCTTTTTCTGGAGGATTATTTCCATAGGTTTTTTCTAAATAAGCTGTTTCTTTATCCCACTCGCAACCGGCTATTAATCTTCGATATTCATATTCTTTAGATCCTTGGAGTCCATATGCAATTATAATATCATCAAGAATATTACTTTTTGTTATTTGTTCTACCCAACTATCTCTTGTTGCACCACCCCATTTGTCAACAGTTTCATTTTTATTTGTATCTGACGAAGTCTTTTTACTGTCATTTCCACATGAAATGATTAAAAAAGTTGCGAAGATTAATAAAATCATTATATAGATATAATTCTTGTTCGTTTTTTGTCCCTTTAATTTTTTTAGAATAAATATTTATTAATGTTAATTGTGTTGGATAAATAGTTAATTGCAATGCTTTCTAATATAGCTGTTGACTTCTGTAACCCCATTTCTAAAGTCTTAACAATATATTAAATGTATCTCAAAGATTTTTTCTTTTGTATTCGGATTTTGCTTGCTTTATTACTTCGGCTAAATCATCTTTAGAGATACCTTGAAGATAATACGCTATAGCTGCCTTCCCTATAGAATATGTTCCAGCAGCTGCCAAAGAAGCACTTATTAGTTCCCCAGGTCCTATGAATAATTTAATTATAGCTCTCGCAGCTTCTCTTAGACCGTAAGCAAATCCGACATTAATACCTGATGAGACAAGAAATTCTGAAGCTGACTTAAAATTTAATTCTCTTCCACTCAAAAAAGCAATCAACATAATCAAAATTATTTGTAACGGAGTAAGAATAAATATATCTGCCAATGGGATTGGTTCTAATCCTATAACATATGAGACTGCTGTGAATGCTTTGCAAAGTTGAGTTGAAACATATCTTACGACTTTATCTGCTCTAGAATACAACATCAACATTAATCTTGCTTTTAGGTCTATATTGTTTTCAATTACATCTAATAATTTGTTAATATTATATCTATAATCTTTTATTATTTTTAATTCTGACCATTTTTCTATAGCTACTTCGTCGGGATCACAATTCCATCTTACAAAAGAACTTGTTGGTATTATGTCAATAATATTAATTTCATTTTGTTTGAAAAAGCTATTCAATAAGGATATTTTACTATTAATATTATCTAATTTCTGCTGAGGATATTTTGCAGGATCAATTTCATCGGAAGGATCTATTTTATCAACTTGATTAACAATTACTATTATGGGCACTTTTGTTTCTTTTATTATGTAATCGAAACAATTAATTGAATCTTTTAATTCCTTCATTTCCTCATCTTGAAATGCTCTGTCGTCACCTTTTAGTAAAAATAAGATAGCGTCAGGTGAAAACTTATTAATTGTATCTTTCAAAACATCAGATGAAGAATATTTTCCTTCTGACATATCTCCTACACCTCTTGTATCGACAACTTCAAAAATTGTCTTTCCTAAAAACTTATACGAATAAGGTTCACCTTTTAATGTACCAAATTCAATATCGCTCGCTTTAGCTAAATATTTGCCGAACATCGCATTTATCAGACTACTTTTTCCTGCTCCAGTTTTACCCATTAAAACAAATCGAGGTGCTCTTCTTTCTTTTATATTTATTATTATTTCCTGCATATTTTTGTCTCCGAATAATTTATCAAAAATCCGCTTTTTTATATTTTCTGGGACATCAATAGGTAAGTCATTGATTAAGTTATCAAGATACTCATATATTGAGGCGATTCTTTCTAACCTTTTTTCGACTAAAGTTGAATAATCCTTATCTTCCATTTTCTATAATATTTATGTTATTTTAATTGTTAATTATTATTTATTTTTTTGCTATTATACTGTAAATATAAAAAGGGACGCTAACCTTAAAGCCACATCCCTCACGAGGCACTGGTGCGCCTTTCAAGGAAACATGAACAATAAAGCGCGTCCCTTAATTATAGGGACGCAACTTCATTCCACGTTTTCCTTGATTTTGAAAATTACCAGTTTTCGTGAGGAAACGTAAAAAAGCTACGTACAAAAATCTTATGTAAAGAGCGTACTAATCCCTTTATAGATCGGGATTATTAATTTATTGGAAATTAGTCAGTTGAGTTAAATAATCAAATATAAAAATAAATGGTGGTATAATAAATTCAGAGGGGAGTAATCTCCTTTTTTCTTGTATTATTGGGAGCCATGAGGTTTGGTAATATCGCCGGAAAATACTATTAATATATTAAAGGAATTAAATTATGAAAATATTAGAAAAAAACAATTATTCATTCAAAGCCCATTCAGAAAAATTAATCGGCTGGAATGCTTTTAAATGCGGGTTATTTGATGAAGACTATAATCCTTATGATTTGTATTTCAATATAGCTACAGTGCATCTAAAACCACTCTTCGAAACAACAGATAACGAATTAGCTATAGGCGAATACGGGAGATTGAGGGAATACGAGAATTCAGATGAGTACAATTATGACGAAATAAAACTTACGATTGTATTTAATTTGGATGGGATATTTTTTGAAGCCCATTACGTTATTAACTTCGCTAATGGTGAGGTTGCTTTTGAAATGGATAAACCGATGATTTGTGTTAAGGATTTTATGGTGCCGGCGGATATAGATTCAGGACTGGCTGAGCTTATAAAAGAGAAAATGAAGACAGATAATCGATTGGTGTCAATTGATGACGAACGATTTGATAAGTACTACTCGGAGAAATTTCTTCCAATTTTTATTGATTATGTGGAATATTTGGAAAACTTAACATTCGGGGATAAATGTAAAGAATGTATTCATCTTTATAACTATAATTTGAATCACTCGGATGGCTGTAAAGAATTGTTTGTGAGGAATAGATATCACTCAGACAGAAAAGCAGATGAAGATTGAGTTTTTCATCTGAGGGTAAAGTCAACTCGGGTCTGCTCTGAATGAAAAAGTCTGTTTAAATAGACAAATTATTTTATTATGAAAAGTCTATTTAAATAGACTTTTTATTGGATGCTGATTCTGCACTGAAATCGCTATTCTTAAAAAGTCTACTTAAATAGACTTTTAATTGTGACCGAAAAAAGTCTGTTTAAATAGACTTTTCCGGTAATATTACCCTGTTACTGGGGTAAAATAAGTCCAATTTTCTATACTTTTCCGAAAAAACGTCGCTAAAATATGCTTTTTTTCTCAATATATTATGAGCATTCTTATCGTGTGTTATTGTCTTATTTTTTTGTCATTATAGTTATATTTTTTTCGGGCGTATTTATATTATTTTATTATTTTCTCTTTTTTCATCTAATCAAAAACCTTAAAAAACCTAAAACCTTTCTATGTTCTTTAATTCTAAAATAATTATGTTTTAAAAATATGTTCTTAAATAAAATCCTTATATATACCTATATATAGGGGAGTAACTCTAAAATCATTTGATTTTAGGCAATTTATGCACTTTTGCTCTGTAAAACTTGTTCATAGCCCATTTTAGATCCTCTTCGTGCTCCTTTGGTACGATAAACGAATCGTGGACACATAAAGCAAGAATGGGAGTAGTTCGCCTGGTAAAATACATTAAAATATCATTCGCTATATCAGAATCCATCCTGTGAAATTTCAATCCGTCACGCTGAAAAAAATATCTGGCTACATGTCTATTGTGAGTTTTTAATAGTTCAAGTCCCGTTCTCAGACCTTTATCAGTTATATCCAAAAAATAGTCCCTCAAACCTTTCTTAATAATGTAATGACGCATAGTTCTTAATACGGTTTTCTCATTATCATTATTCAGACAGCTTGCAACCATTGTTTTGTAATACTCACGGCCTTCATCTTCATCTAATCCTTCAAATATTGTATAAGGATCATCAGGACATCGTTTGTTTTTCAGATGATACAACATACGGATGTGGTACGAGCTGTAATCAAACTCGACCGTGGAATTTCCGTTTATCGCTATATAAGATCTGAGTTCTTTTTTTAATTGTGTTTCAAAACCACGGTAAAACCTTCCGCCGTTTTCGAAATCTTCGGTAAATATTCTTACAAGTTTATCAGGAGCAAGCGGAACATTGTAATTCCCTTTTGAATCCGGTCTGAGTTTTGATATATCAACTGACGAAAACAACTGAATATTCTCTTTAAACTTTTCACTTAATAGCATTGATTTAGGGAGGTTTTTAAGGCTGACAGAATTCGTTATACGGAACCGATTATACTCGTTAAGGTCTGAACGGATTCTTTGTGTGTATTCTGTTTCAGGATAATCCATAAGAATCTTTTTGTATTTTCTAGTTACCTGACCTTCATCTTCCAGGCCCGATGTAACAGATTCTTCAGCTGTAAGTTCTTCAGAATCTGTCGCTATATCGGAATTCTGTAGAGTTTGCATAATTATTCCATCTACTATTTTAAAATCATTAGAAACCCTTTTTCTCAGTAAGATGCATTCGTCTTCAATCAGTGTGTAGTTATTTGAAAGCGTTTCTTTACATAATGACATCAGTAAATTTGACGGATTATACTTTGATACTTCTCCATACTCATGTTTCAAAGCGCGTGAACGTTCAATTGCATATTTATTATTCATCGTTAATTTATCTATAAAATAAATTACAATGTCATGACTCATATTTTCAGGTTTATATCTTTTCGGAATATTGCTGTAAAATTTCTCTCCCCGTGGTATTGCTGTATCGAATCCGCGAAGGTGATTGTATATTAAATTAGTAATAAGAGTAATAAGGATTTGTTTTTTTCTTATTATGTGTTTCAGAGTTACATTGAATTCTTCAATCAACCTATCCGCTAATGTAAGTATTTCCTGAGAATCTGATGAAAGTTGAAAATCAATTAGCTCCGAACCTTCATTTTTCTTTTTAATCAAAATAGTTTTAATTAATTTCGGTTATAGTTTCTGTCTAGTTTTGCCTGGGTTTTTGTTTGGTTTTGCTTCGTAACGTTTTAATTTTTATACGGAAATGCTTCTGTTTTCAGTCGGAAATCACTCTGGTTTGTATTGTTTTTTGGTTCTTTTTGTTCTAATTTTTGTTTCATTTCCATATTAAAATCACCGTTATAAAACAGGAAAGGCGGAGTTCCCTCCGCCCAACCTGAATCTGTTTCTCAAAAACCTAATAAGGGAATGTTATTTCCGTTTAGAAGATTTTTTACCAGATTTACTCTTTTTTGAAGAGTCATCTTTGTACTTGCTCTCTATTCTATCAACCTTGTCGACAATCCTTAAGGATTTAGCTTCAAAAGCTGATAGTTTTTGAGAATAAGAAAAAATGGATTTCAATCCTCTTCCATGTGCTTCAAAAGACTTTAAAGCAGATAGAATTGATTGATTTTGAGGGGATAAACGTTCACCCCTCTTAGTACTTGACTCGGCATCAAAAGGAACGAAGATAGCATCAAAAGATGCGTGTCTTGTGCCTTTCTTGCCTGCCACAGCTAAGATCGTGCCCGCTGCATCATTTGTACCGCTCGCGTTGACTAGTAAGTCAACTTTCGATGCGTGTACAAACTTTGCGAGATCTAAAGCTAATTTATAATCACCTTTCGTGTTGTTTAACACTATTGGTAATTCTTTAACTTTATCTCGCGATGTTGCGAGGGATGAAACCGCTGTTTTAATCTCATCCACCTTGTTAGAGTCCAGGTTCTCGACTATGATTTTCATCATGGTTATAATATAATATAAATCTTGTTAATCTGAAAGAGCAAATATAATTTTTTGAAACAATAAATTTTCTGAAGGAGTAAAGTTCTACAAAACATTCACAGCATCTCTCAGATCGTCTACGATTAAGTGAGCATATCCTTCTGTGGTCTTAATTGAAGATCAACCCGCCATTACTTTTTCTTTATATATTCTAACCCATTCAATGACTATGTATTAATTGCCTTTCTTAAATCCGACACCTGAACAAAACAATATTTTTGAGTCACGCTTAATGTTGAATGTCCAGCGAGGCGTTGAATAAATATTGGATTTACTCCTTTTCTAACGAGTCTCATGATAAATGTAGCTCGTAAGCAATGGAAATGATATCTTTTATCGAATTTAAGTTTATTCAGAGTACGTCTGAAGTATCTTGTTATAAAATCTCTCTTAAATGGTAAATTAAATTTCTGCCGAAACAGATATAAGTTCTCATCATGAACCTGATCTTTAATGGATTCAGATACTATAGTTTTAATTGTACCATTAAATGGTATTACCCGGTTCTTCCTTGATTTAGTATGAAACTCCGAATTGTTATTTAGTTTTATCAGTTCGTTATCAAAGTCAATATTCTTTACTTTGAGACTGAGCAATTCTGATATTCGTAAACCGGTTTCAGAAGCAAGAATAACTATCCGTTTAATTCTTTCATCGGATATCGCCTGAATGATTAAATCCAATTCCTTATCTGTGAAGCTTATTATTTCCTTTTCATGAGTCTTAAACTGCTTAATATCAGACAGCGTGTTGTGACTTATATAACCAAGCCTAACTAAGAGATTCCAGGTAGCTTTAATATAACGAACATATATATTAACAGTTTCTTTTCTCATTCTCTTATTCAAAACAGATTTAAAATGTTCAATATCATTAAGACTAATCGAGTTAATTTCTCTGTCTCCGATGTAAATCATCAATGATCGTAATGTAAGTTCGTATTTATGCAGACTGGCTTTACTTAGATTCGATCGAACATATTCCAGAACAGGATTCTTAATATCTGATAATTTCAAGTGTGGATTAATTATTTCAGTATCTTTTTTCTTCTCATAATGCCTGAGGAAGGTCAGAGCCTCGTTTTTATATTTGGTCCGGCAGGATATTTTCTTTACATACCTTCTCCCGTTAATTAGACTTACGATTAAAAGACAGTAGTTACCATTGTCCGATCTCTTGTGGAGATATACTCTTTCTGACGACATAGCTTAAATCCTTTCTTGAGATAAGAAAAGGATAATAATCAAAAGCGGTTAACAAACTGGTTAACAAATGGTTAACAAAATTACCCCCGGATGCCTATACTGATGAAAACGCAGGAAGAATTCCCAGAAAACAAAAAACCCCTGAAGCCCCGTATTAACAGGTATTTTCAGAGGTTGCTTTGTGCCCGAGGTCGGAATCGAACCGACACCACCTTTACAGGTGACAGGATTTTAAGTCCTGCGCGTCTACCAGTTCCGCCACCCGGGCTGGAACTTGTGCAAAATAAATACTTTCTTAATATTTTACAATTCATTTATAATTTGTTTTACACAAACATTTAATTTTTCTTTTTTAAATATTATTATTTTCTATATATTAAATTTAATATTCTACTTTTTATTAATACTGAAGTTTATTTTATTATGTATAAAAAAGAAGTATTTTTTGTTTTAATTTTCACCATTTTGTTTTTATTTGCTTCCACTGCTCAATCCAAAAGTGAAAATGTGTATTTATCACACGATCAGATTATTGTGCTGAAAGCTGATGTTGTAAATTTTCTGATAACTCTATCCGGAACGAAAGATGATGTGAGATTCAACAAAATTCTTGAGGAAATAAATTCAGAGGCAGATACTTCCTTACAAGCAATAATTTTATCTTTGAAAACGAAACTGAACAAGCAAGGATTATCTCTCTCCGATTATTTCGGACACTTTGGATTTAATAATGAAAATATCGAAGATAAATTAATCGAAATGACCGGTAATGCAATCGAGAGTTCCATAACTACCTTAATTAAACGTCTTGAATATTTAGGTATTATTAATCCTGTTGTTTATCAAACCGGCAGTACAAGAATTTCCGTTGAACTTCCTTCTGAACTTTCTGAAGAAATGAAAGCGATAATTCAGACTACGGGAATGCTTTCATTTAATTTATGCAAAGATTTTTCAGTTTCTAAAAAACTTTTACAGGATGTAGACAAAGTTATTTATGAATCAGAACAGGTATCCAAGAAAGATCTGTTCAGTGCATATTTTAATGAAGAATTTTCAAAATCATTTGAAGTGTTGACTGCCGACGAAAATGATTTAGATAAAATTGAGAAAATATTGCAATCTGAAGAGGTGAAAGCGGTGATTCCAAATGACATAGCTATATACAAATCGAATGAAGTGATAAAAACTACAGATGACAGAAGATTCAGGAAACTGTATCTTGTAAAAAAAGATGCTGAATTAACGGGAAAATTAATTAGTGATGCTACCTGTGAAATTGACAAGAATACTGAAATACCCTATGTTTCTTTAGTTATGAATAAAGAAGGATCCAAAGAATGGGAAAGAATTACCGGAGAAAATATAAAAAAGAAATGTGCAATTATATTTGACGGAATAGTGTTTTCAACTCCGGTAATTATGTCAAAAATTATCGGGGGAAAGTCCTGGATTCAGGGAATGGCAACAACGAAAGAAGCAAAAATACTATCAATATTGCTGAAGTCAGGAGCTCTGGAGATTCCACTAAAAATTTTAGACTAACTATCAGAGAAACATTTTTGAATTTAAAAGAAAATCCTGAATAAAGAATCCCGTGAAATCTTATTTATATTCGATAATCGCGGTTCTTGTTATAATTATATTTATAATTTACAAATCATTAAACAATGATAAAGAGACTTATAACAAGACACAGGATAATAATGTCAAAATTTCCTGTGATTCGAGTTTGTGGGAGCACGTTTATCAGTCACACAGGTTTAAAGTATTTGAACAATGCAAAATCGTTACAGAATATCCTTTGGTACTTAGTTTATAATATATTTAAAATAATTTAAATATCAATCTCACTGTAAATTTTGATTTTGGAGATTGACATTCCTATTATTGCGCAAATTCATTTTATTTACTCTAAATCCCAAACCCCCTTTGATAAAAGGGGGTTGAGGCTTAGACATATTTAAGAAAAGATTATTTATTATTCTGATATCTTACCGTTTAAGAGTTCGCTGCTTAAACGGGAAGCTTTATAAAGATCTTTTATTGCTTCCAGCATTCCGCGGGAATCTACAGATACGGTTCTATTAGCTTCTGTAGTGAAAATATACCTTCCGGGAAGACTTTCGATATTGCCGTCAAAAGCCAACCCGACAACTTCTGCATTTTTATTTATCAGAGGACTTCCGGAATTTCCACCGATAATATCTGCAGTTGAGATAAAATTGAAAGGTGTTTCAAGATTGAATTCTGCCGGCGGATTTGCCCATCTATCCGGTAATGACCAAGGATACTCTTTTCCAAAGGAATAGAACCTGTCATACATTCCGTAGAAAGTTGTGAACGGCGGAGTAATTGTACCGTTATAGGAATACGATGCGATAATGCCGTCGGATATTCTTAGTGTAAAAGTAGCATCCGGGGGTATTGATGTTCCGTAAACATCAAAAATTGCCCTGCCGAGTGAAACCTGATTTGCGTCTACTCTTGCATTAATTTCTTTTTGCTGTTTAATCAGCTCTTCGTGCCTTGCTGAAACAAGCGTTAAGAATTTAATAAGCGGGTCATCAGCTGCAATTACACTTGCATAACCTTTATGAACAAAATTCAGTGCATCTTCTTTATTAGTAAGATATGATTTTCCCAATACATATTCTGCTGCTTCCTTTGCATTTCTATCCCCATAAACGGTTTTGTAGGCGGCATTATCTTTACCCAGATTATCTATAATCATCATGAATTCAAATTCCAGAATTGCATTATTTACAGCGGGATCCAATTTATCATAAATAATATTTATTATCGAGTCCGGCAAATCTTTGTTTTCTTTTGAAAGTGCAAAAATCCTTTTAGCAGCGAGCATATAGCGGGACGCAGAGCGTGATTGGTCATAGCCAAGAAGCTCTTTATAAATCTTTTTATTATCATCCAATGCATTTGATATTTCTGCCCAGGAATTCCCGTATTTTGATTTCAAATTTGGATTTGCATCAACTTTTGCTTTTAATGATTTTTCAAAATCGATTTTTTTCGCCATTAGGATTGGATCATTCAATGCTTTTATCTGTCCGGTATAAACTTTTTGCGAATTCTGAAGACCGAAGAGCATATCTTCGTATTGTGATGCTTTTTCAGGATGTTCTTTTATTTCTTTGTCAAGAACTTCAATCATATAATTCAGATACTGAAGTCTTGCAGTTACGAGATAATCCCTTGTGAACTCAAGCTGGGCAACCGTTTTAAGTCTTTCAGTACTTCCGGGATTTCCGACAACAAATACAGGCTCGCCGATTGTAGCACCATTCGGGCTCCATTTAAAGAAGTGATTTGTTTTCATAGGTTTACCGTCTTCATAAACTCTGAAAAACGTGCAGTCGAAATCATAACGGGGATAGGTGAAATTATCCGGGTCTCCGCCGAAGAAGCCGACTAAATTTTCGGGGGCAAATACAAGCCGCACGTCAGTATATCTTTTATAAGCATACAGCATATATTCGCTGCCGTTATAAAGAGTAACAATGTTGCATCTTAATTGTAATTCATCATTATATTTCTTCTCAGTCTCTTTTATTTTATCACTTTTATTCTTTTGTTTTTCTTCGGGTGTATTGCCTGCATCGATTGCAGCTAAGATATCTTTTGAAACGTCTATAATCTGTACAAGCTGGTCAACAAATAAGCCCGGTACGGGTCTTTCGTCTGCAAGTGTAGCAGACCAGAAGCCGTATTTGTGAAGTTCTTCACCTTCCTTGGTTACCTGTGTCACATATCCTCTGCCGCAGTGATGGTTTGTCATAACAAGTCCATCTTCGGAAACAAAAGAAGCGGAGCATCCGCCGCCGAAGCGAAGGGCGGACATTCTTACGTTATCCAGCCACTCCTGAGAAGGACGGAAATTGTATGTTTCAGCAAAGTAATCAACCGGTGCATGCTCGAAAGTCCACATTTTACCGAGGTCAAACTTACCTGCTTTTACCGTATCAAGTCTTACATTTTGAGAAAGCGTAAAGTTAGAAACAAACAATACTGCAATCAGAAAGAAAAATTGTTTTAAATGGTTTTTGATTTTCATAAAGAAATTATTTTAATTTAAATAGAAAACATCTATAATTTTAAAATATAAAATATTACAATGTTTCGGCTCCACATTAACAAATTCTGGGTAGTTGCTCGCCGGAAAGCATATCCACAATGCGATTAGCCCCGATCAAACTTTCCATAACCACTAATCCCCCATCATATTTGTTTTTCACATTTCCTATAATTGAAGCACTTTTTCCAAGTTCATCTTTCCCCATTACATCAAGGGCTTTATCAGTATCATCGGGATGAATGAATGCAACGAACCTGCCCTCATTCGCAACATAGAGAGGATCGAATCCGAGAATTTCGCAGGCACCTTTCACATCTTCCCTTACAGGAATATTTTTTTCTTTAATATTAATTTCGACATTTGCAGATATTGCAAGTTCATTCAATGCTGATGCAAGTCCGCCTCTTGTAAGATCCCTCATGCATGAGATTCTAATTCCGGAATCAATCAGTTTCAGAACCAGGTGATTCAGGCAGGCAGCGTCGGATTCAATTTCTGTTTCAAACTCAAGACCTTTCCGAACACTGATAACTGCAATTCCATGTCTTCCGATATCTCCATTCAAGATTATTGCATCTCCGGGTTTGATATTTGCGGGGGATATATTAACGTTTTTTTCTACTAATCCGATCCCTGCGGTATTAATGAAAATACCGTCACCTTTTCCTTTATCGACAACTTTAGTATCACCCGTTATGATTTGTACTCCTGCTTCATCTGCCGCATACTTCATTGAGCAGATAATTTTTTCCAATGTTTCCACGGGAAATCCTTCTTCAATTATCAGGGCACAACTGATATAAAGCGGCTTTGCACCGCACATAGCAAGATCATTGACAGTACCGTAAACAGACAGTTCACCGATATTACCGCCCGGGAAAAAAAGAGGATCGATAACATATGAATCTGTTGTAAATGCAAGTTTAGAATCACCGATATCAAAAACAGCACCATCGTGTTCAATATTCGTTCCGGTTTTATCAAAATTAGGAATAAATACTTTATTGATTAGATCGTGCATAAGTTTTCCTCCTCCCCCGTGTGCCATTTGAATTGTTTTGTGTCCGGACAACGGCACTGGGCAGGAGAGACTAAAATCAGTATTTTTTTTATTACTTTTACTCATCAGAAATTAATTTCTGTGTATTTTTGTATGCATTATCTCACGAAGTTCCCTCGTACGATTAACTGCACTCATTTTTGTAAGTTTAAAGAGTAAATCTTTATCATTCTCTTTTTCGAGGGATTCTATCACATAATCAATTATACTTTCCGTGAAAATATTATCTTTCAGATACAGCGATTTTTTTTCTTTCAGCAATTGAGCGGACGCATAACAGCTCGAGGGAAGCGAAGGGAGTTTAGAAAGCAATTCAGGGTCGGCAAAAATATTTCCTTTGACATAAAGATCTTCAGAAAGTTTCAGAGCATTTTCATCGGTGAGACCCCATTTAACTGCTATGGTAATACCGGCAATGAGAAGGTGAGCATTTCCGCTTCCATCAGGACTGCGAAGTTCAACAGTTTGCCTTCCTGTTTCATCATTATAATCGTCAGGTTGTAATGGATTTACGATAGAGGCAAGATTGCTTGTTTTAGACCATACCAGGGGAACGCGGATCAAGGAATTGCGGTTAGAATCGCTCCAGCAAATTTTTGTGGGTGCTTCCTGATTCGGGACTAATCTGAGATATGAAGAAGAAAGAGTATTTCCAAAAGCTGTCAGAGAATCTGCAAAATTACACAAACCTCCGATTGCTTTTTTAGCTTCGGTGGATAATGCTCCGGATTTATCAGCCATTACATTCTTACCGTCTTTATACAAAGCGAGGTGTATATGCATACCGTTTCCTGCATCCCCTTCTTCGAGTTTTGGAGCAAATGAAGCAAGCATATTATTCCTGAATGAAACATTTCTGATTATCCATTTTGCAATCACAAGGTTATCAGCGGCTTCCGCAGCCGGTGCAGGGAGAAATTCAATTTCCATTTGTTCCCCTGTCCTGCCTTTCAAATCCAGATCTGTACTTTCCAGTTTATCAATATATCCAACTTCACTGTGTCCATATTTTACGTTACCGGTTATGGGAGTTATTGTTCTCAGAATTTCGCTGAGTACTCTTCCGGTTTTGATGAACGGAGCGGCTGCATGATATCCGGCTTGTTTAGGAGGCGTATACATTTCAGAATCCCGGAGACTAAAAATATAAAACTCAAGTTCACCGAATGCGTGTAAGTCATAGCCTGTACTGCTTTTCAATTCATTATTTGCATTTATAAGAATATTATCCGGTGCGAAAGGTGCGAGTTTGCCGTCAGAACTCATATAGCGGCAAATGAAGTTAATGCTGTTTTCATAAAAGGGATTCAAGAAGGCGGAACTATATACCGGTACTACATAAAGGTCAGACAATTCCGAATCAATAAGTCCTTTGAACAGGGAAGAACCGTCAACTCTCTCTCCTTGTGCCAGTATTCTTTCAATCTGTTTTATATTTATTACCGGAATTTTTAATTCTTTAATATGACCGTCTAAAGCGGTATAGTTGAAATTAATTCTTTCAATTCCCTTTTCTTCAATAAATTTTATCAAATCATTTCTTGTTACATCGTACTTCGATTTTCCGATGTGATTAAAAACAGGGTTTGTTAATGCAAGTTCAGTGCTCATATTTCTAATTTATTTTTTATAGGTTTTATAATATTAATATTAAATTCTTTTTCTGTATTTGTAAAAAGCTGCGCAAGCACCTTCCGATGAAACCATAGTGGCACCCAGAGGATGTTCGGGATTACAATTTTTTGCAAATTCACTGCACTCAAAAGGTTTTTTCAATCCCTGCATAATTAAACCGGCGATGCATTTTGTTGATTCCTCTTTATTATAATTTATTAATCCGAATTTAATTTCAGCATCAAATTCCGAATATTTTTCCGAAAGCTTTAATCCGCTGAGTGGAATATTTCCGATTCCCCGCCATTTCATATCAGTAACTTCAAATACTTCTGACATCAGATATTGTGCACTATTGTTCCCGTCCCTCGTTACCACGCGTGAATACTGATTTTGGGTTTTGTGTTTTCCTTCTTCAAGCTGTTCGACGCACATATAAATTCCCTGCATAAGGTCAGCCGGCTCGAACCCCGTAACAACAATTGGTATTTTATATTTTTCCGATATATCTTCATACTGGGTATAGCCCATAACGGTGCATACGTGACCGGCAGCGAGGAATCCCTGTATCTTATTTAAAGGCGAAGAAAGAATAAACTGTATAGCCGGGGGAACAAGCACCTGCGATACAAGAACAGAGAAATTTCTTATGTTTTGCTTCTTTGCCTGAAAAACAGACATAGCATTCGAAGGAGCGGTGGTCTCAAAACCAACTGCAAAAAAAACAACCTCATTATCCGGATTTTCTGATGCAATTTTAAGTGCGTCAAGAGGTGAGTAAATTATTCTCACATCCCCGCCGTCGGATTTCACCCTTAATAAATCTTTTTCAGAACCGGGAACGCGGAGCATATCTCCGTAAGAACAGAATATAACTTTAGCATCAGATGCAATTTCAATTGCTTTATCAATTTTTTCAACCGGAGTAACACATACCGGACATCCCGGACCGTGGGCAAGTGATATTTTTTTGGGAAGCAATTCATCTATACCATATTTCACGATTGAATGCGTTTGTCCTCCGCATATTTCCATAATCAGCCAATCATTTTTTACTATAGAATTTATTGCTTCCGAATATTCCGATACGATAGATTTATCCCTGTATTCATCAATATATTTCATTCAATCTCACCGATTTCTTTTAGATATCTGAAAGTCTTTGCAGCTTCTTCTTTATCAAGCACAGACAATGCAAAACCGGTGTGAACTATAACATAATCCCCTTCCTTAACTTCGGGAGTAAAAGAAACATTAACCTCTTTAATAATCCCGCTGAAATCAACTTTTGCCATTTTATTCATCCGGTCTTCACCTCTAATACTTATTACTTTTCCGGGAACTGCTAGACACATAATAAAAAATTAATTTTTATTTTATTGAACTATAACCTGAAAGCCGGTAAAAAATCTGACCTGCGGCGATACCGCCATCGTTTGGAGGAATCCTGCTCTGATAATATGCTTTGAGATTTTTTTTCTCTAATTTATTAACTGTATTCCTTAACAAATATCTGTTTTGAAAACAACCACCGCTTAGTAAAATCTTTTCTTCGCCTGATTTCAATGCTATATCCGTAATAATTTCCGCTAAAGTGTTATGAAATTTAGCGGAAATTGAATTTAATGATATTTTATTTGAGATTTCAGATAAAATTTGGTGTATAATGGGTTCCCAGTTAACAATAAAACGATTATTACTATCATCATATTCTATAGTATAAATGTATTCCCTTTCCGAATCTATGCCTTCCGTAAGAAACTCGAGTTCCATTGCTGCCTGACCTTCGAAATTCACTTTTTGTCTGATATTCAGAATTGAAGCAACTGCATCGAACAATCTTCCCGCACTTGAAGTAACAGGAGAATTTATTTTATTCGATAAAATATTTTTAAGGAGTTTTATATCTTTTAAGTGAGCCGGAACAATTTTTTTGAATGTATCTGTGCTGAACAATTTTTCTCTATAGATCTCATATAGCAATCCTATTGCGGTCCGGCTAATTTCTTTAATCGCAATTTCACCTCCAGGTAAAGTAAAAGTTCTTAAATTCGCAAACCGCTTAATGGTTTTATCTTTTACTAAGAAGAATTCTCCGCCCCAGATTGTGCCGTCTGTTCCGTAACCGGTGCCATCCCACGCTACTCCAAGCAGAGGAGGCGATATCTGATTTTCAACGATACAGGAAAATATATGAGCCACGTGATGCTGAACCTGAAAAGAAGGTATTACGAAGTCCTTCGCATACTTTGCGGAAATATAGTCAGGGTGCATATCACAAATCACTTCTTCCGGATTTATGTTATACATTTGTTTCAGATCTTCAATTGTGTTCTTGAATGCCTTATACGATTCAGGTGTATCAAGGTCGCCTATATGCTGACTTAAATATATATTACGGTTTTTATAGAGAGCAATTGTATTTTTCAGATGAGCGCCTACAGATAAATATTGGTTTGAATTTTCTTTATAAAATGATTGAGCGGTATTTATGATAATCGGGAAAGGAGCATAACCCCGGGAACGGCGATATAAGATTTCGTTATTTAAATTTATTGTTACGATAGAATCATCAACATACCTCAAAATAGGTCTGTTGTGAACTAAAAATATATCAGCTATGCCGCTTAATTTTTCAAGTGCTTCCCGGTTATCGGTACAAATCGGTTCATCCGATAAATTACCGCTCGTTGCAACGATTGGAATCTTCAATCCATTCATAATAATATGATGAAGCGGAGTATATGGAAGCATAACTCCAAGGTAAGGATTATTCAGGGCAACAAATTTTGATATAAGATTTTCACTTTCTCTTTTTCTGAGCAGAACAATCGGTGCCTGAGGGGAAAGCAGACTTCTTTCTTCCAGAGCAGATACATAGCATACTTCCTTAATTTCATTCAATCCGGGAAACATCAGAGCAAATGGTTTTTCTTCTCTGAATTTTCTTTGTCTTAATAGATTTACCGCTTTATCACTCCTTGCATCGCAAACAAGATGAAACCCTCCAAGACCCTTTATTGCTGCAATTTTTCCCTGACTAATCGCTTTAATTACTTCAGGAATGGCATCCTGTTTTTCGCAGATTTTACCGCCTTTATTATCGAGCAGTTCAACTTCAGGTCCGCACTTAGAACAGGCGTTTGGCTGAGCGTGGAATCTTCTGTCAGTAGGGTTTTCGTACTCCCTTCTGCAATCATCGCACATTATAAAATTTTTCATAGAAGTACGTGAACGGTCGTAAGGAAGAGAATCGATAATTGTATACCGGGGTCCGCAATTTGTACAGTTAGTAAATGGATATAAATATCTTCTGTTATCAGCATCAAAGACATCTTTCAGGCAATCAGGGCAGGTTGCAATATCGGGCAGAAGAATTGCATCCGGTTCACCACCCGTTTCACTTTTTCTAATCTCAAATTTATCATAACCGACCGGGTCGAGATATTTAAATTCAAGAATTTGTATAAAAGATATTGCAGGTTTTTCATTTTCGATTTTAATAATAAATTTTTCAAGAATTTCTCTTTTCCCTTCCGCATCTATCGTTACACCCTGGGGAGAATTCAAAACCCATCCTTTTAAATTCATTAATGAAGCGAGTTTGTAAATAAAAGGTCTGAATCCTACACCCTGAACTGCTCCGGAAATTCTTATTTGAACTCTTGATAGCATATTTAATGGCAATACAGAAAAAAGAATGTCATAAATTATTCTTTCACAAGTAAAAGAGAGTCAAGTAAATTATTATAATTATTATATACTTTTAAATCTAATTTTTCCGATGAAACATCAACGATTGCAAAATTATAATCCTTAACTGACTTAACAGTCCAGGAAGTATTACCGGGGTTATAAAGTCCTGCTCCTGCAGACCCTATGACTAAATGGTGTATATTCTCAACAAAATTATGCTGATAAAAATGAGAATGTCCTGTAATAGTTAAATCAACTTTATTCGGAACAAATACTTTTTTTGAAATCTTTTTCATTTCGGTATTTTCGCCGTGCCCTCCGAAACAATAAGCAGGTTCGTGAAAAATTACTATTTTCCATATTTGCTTTGTTGCAGAGAGATCTTTTTCGGCAAAAACATATTGCGGACTGCCCTGGAAGCAATCCACTTCATTATTCAGAACAAGAACGTGCAAGTCACCGTAATCGAATGAATAATAATCCTGAAGACCTGAAGCAGATTCGGGAGCGTGCGTGAATGCTTTGGTATTCTGTTCCCAGCCCTCGTGATTACCGGGTGTATTGAAAAACGGTACCTTCGAAATCAATTCAAGTTCACTATATATAAAGAATTCTGATTTCCAGTATTTGTAACCGGGTTTAGAACATAAATCACCTCCATATAAAGAAAATTTCGGATCAGCATTTTTTATTAATGTTGCTATCTGTCCGTGAACAGTCGTATCGTTTCGGCAATCAGCCATCCATGCAAAACGGAATGGAGTACCCGGTAAAACAGCAGTTGTGAATTCTTCGGGAACACTTTCGGTATTGCCCTGTCTTACTTTGTAAAAATATTTTGTTTCGGGATTAAGTCCGGATATTTTAATTTTATGGACATAAGTTTCGGGACTTTTATCCGTAATGGAAATAAATTCCGTACTTGCTTCATTATAAATATTCGAAAAATTTCCGTAATATACTGTGGCTTTATCTTTTGAATCGCATTCTATCAGAACATAAATGGAATTTTGTGTAACGGCTTGCAGATAGGGCTTCAGAATAATATCTGAACGGACTACGCCGGTGAGAAAAAATAGGAAATAAATTGTAATTACAAAAAGTTTTTTCAATATAATTTTTATATAATTTTTTCAACTATCCAGTTGCACCAATTATCAATACCTTTGCCTGTAGTGCAGGATACTTCGAATATTTTTAAATCCGGATTTATTTTCAGTGCATTCTTTTTCAGTTCTTCAATTTTGCAGTTGACATATGGAAGCAGGTCGATTTTATTTATTACCAAAACGGATGCATTAATGAACATTTTAGGATATTTAAGGGGTTTGTCGTCTCCTTCCGTGGTACTAAGTAATACAACTTTCATATCCTCGCCGAGGTCATATCCGGCAGGGCATACAAGATTTCCGACATTTTCTATAACAAGGAATTTTATATCTTTTAATTCGATATTTGAAAGTGCATCACTGACGAGTTTAGCTTCCAGATGGCAGGCACCGTTAGTCACAATTTGAACGACAGGAACATCATATTTTTCGACACGCTTTGCATCAAAATCCGTCTGGACGTCTCCTTCAATAACGGCAATATTTATTTTACTTTTAAGTATTTCAATAGTTCTTTCGAGAAGTGAAGTTTTTCCCGAGCCCGGAGAACTGACAATGTTTATGCAGAAAATATTTTTTTCTTTAAAAAGTTCTCTGTTTTGTTTTGCAATCTCGTCATTTTTTTCGAGAATTTTGCGTTCAATTGTTATTACACTCATATTATTAATATTAATGATATAAAACCAACGTTCAAATATAAAAAATAAAAAGGACACAAAGACTGAAAAAAACTTTGTGTCCTTTAGTGAATGGAGAACAAAAACTAATTTCTTGATATACGGTCAATTACTTCGCCATTAGAATCTCTGATTGTCAGAATCATCGGCATTTCTCCGGGTAATGAATGCGTTGCACATCCGAAGCACGGGTCGTAAGCACGGAATGCCATTTCGATTTTATTTAATGTTCCTTCAGTAACTTCCAAGCCTTTTTTAATAAGACCTTCAGCAGCTTTTTTTATTGACATTGAAATTGCAGCGTGGTTATTTGTAGTTCCTACTATTAAGTTTGCTTTAGTTACAATTCCTTTTTCATCAGTTACGTAATGATGTGTGAGTGTACCTCTTGGTGCTTCCACAATACCGACTCCTTCGTGAGGAGTTTCGGTTGTAACAACCCTGTAATCCTTCGAAGTAATTTCAGGATCTTTTATGAGTTCCATTACTTTTTCGGCAGCATATTGCAGTTCAATTATCCTCGCCCAGTGAGTTGCAAGTGTATTGTGAACGGGAGTTTTCCCGGTTTTATCTCCGGTCAAAGTTTCAAAATATTTTTCGTATTCGGTTTGTGCAAGTGGTGTCGGCATTCCATCCGTTACATTCAGCCGTGAAAGCGGAGTAGCGCGGTAAACTCCGCTATCTTTACCATCAACAAAACCTTTCCATCCTACCTTCTTCAGATAAGGATATTTCAGATAACTCCAGCTCTCGGTATGCTCGGCAATATGTTCGAGATAATCTGCCGGTTTATACTTACAAAATTCTTTTCCATCGGGATCAACAACTTTGACCATTCCGTCATAAAAATTTACTTTATTATTTTCATCCACCAGACCCATATAATATGTTTTATGGATATATGGTCCGTTTAGAATTAAATCAACATAGTCTTTATTTTTCAAAACCACGTCTTCAAAAATTTTAAATGTAAATTGTCCGAATTCAATGAAATATTTTGCATATTCTTCAATTTTTTTTCTTTCATCTTCATTAATTCCCCTTGAGACACCTCCCGGAATGGATGTGACCTGATGGATTTTTTTGCCGCCGAGAATTTGTATAACTTCCTGACATCTTGACCTCAGACCGATTACTTTCCCGCCGGCTTCAAGTCCTACTTTTTTTATCAGACCGAGGATATTCCTTTCTTCGGGCGGAGCGTCAGGACCGCAGACAAAATCCGGACCAGCAAGAGCATAAAAGTGGACAGTGTGGTCAGCAGTATAAAAAGTATTATAGAGCAATTCCCTTAACTTTTTTCCGGCTGAAGGAATCTTGACTTTATAAACATCATCACAAGCTTTCGCTGCTGCCATATGGTGTGCTTCAGGACATACGCCGCAAATCCTTGTCGTAATTCTTGGCATTTCCTCTACCGGTCTTCCCACTGCAAATTGTTCAAAGCCCCTTAACTCCGGCACCTGAAAGTAGCAATTTGCAACTTCGCCTTCATCATTTAAAAAAATATCAATTTTTCCGTGTCCTTCTAATCTTGTAACCGGGTCAATTTTAATTTGTCTCATAGTATTTATATTTATTATTTAATTTCTATTTTATTTTTCATCCCCCTACCCCCCCTTCAAAGGGGGAAAAAAGGATTTGTATCTTTATTACTTATTGTCCATCATTCTTTTTCATCCCCCTACCCCCCTTCAAAGGGGGAAAAAAGGATTTAAATATTTTAACTTAATGATATATCCCGAATCTCATTAACCCCCCAGTCCCCCTTTGTAAAAGGGGGGATAAGAAAGGATCGTATTTTATTATTATTGTTCATTAATTATTATTCTTTTCCATTTTCTTTTATTTGTACTCTATGCAGAATAGAATGAGCCATCGAGAATCTGTAAAAAGTCCCGAGCGGGTCAGCAATTGTTCCTATAATTTCTCTTACTTCTTTCGGGTCTGTAGAGTCAATCACCGAGCTCAATGCAGAAACCATTTTTGCTCCCTGGTCCATTACATTGGGCGGAGGTCCATAACATCCTCTGCATCCAATATTTGCTTTCACGCACAGGGCATCGCATCCGCTTCTTGTTGCGGGTCCCATACACATAAACCCCTGGTCGAGAAGGCATTCATCAGGATCCGGAATTTTTTCCTGCGGTCTGTAAAACTTCTTTATCTTTTTTTCTTTTCTTTCTCTCGGGCATTCTTCACAGCAGGTTTTATCTCCTGCGCCCAGGATTGTTCCCTGCGGAGGAAGCGGTTTGCCATTTTTCAGAATATCAATAACTGCTTCAACAACGTTGATAATCTGGAAAGATTGCGGCGGACAGCCCGGCACATAATAATCGACATCTACAACCTGGTCGAGAGATTTTACCGTATTCCAGAATTCAGGAATCTCAATATCACCTTCGGGCATATGAGTATGGGTTACCGGGTAAACTCCTTTTGAGCTTTCTTCCAGTGAAATACTATCTTTATAATTACAATCAAAAATAGCTTTTTTATCGAAGAAATTTGCAAGTCCGGGAATACATCCTTCATAGGCGCAAGATCCAAAGGCAACAAGAACTTTAGATTTTGCTCTTAACAATTTTGCAAGATATTCGTTTTCAGAAGTTCTTATGGCTCCATTAAAAAGGCAAAGTGTTATTTCACCGTCTGCCATAGCTTCCACATCCTTATACTTAAAATCCATTAGACAGGGCCAGAAGACAATGTCGAAGAAATCCGCTATATCAAGTATTTTCAGTTCAGTATCAACTACGGCTATTTCACATCCTCCGCAAGATGACGCCCAATATAATGCTAATTTTGGTTTCATTCTAAAATACTTTTAAATTATTTATAATTTTTGATTTTATTTTCAAACTTGTAATTTCAAAGGTCCTAATTCCCTTATTTGTTTTTCAAAAGCCAGTGTCGTTTCTGCATACTTATCACCTTCTGAAGCAGAAATCCATTCAAGCCGCAGTCGATTCGGATCAATACCAAACTGTTCAAGGAATATTTTCAGGAATTCAATTCTTCTTAATGTTTTATAATTTCCTTCGGAATAGTGGCAGTCTCCGATATGGCAGCCTCCTATGAATACGCCGTCAGCGCCTTTTTTAAACGCTTGCAGGATAAAAGTCGGGTCAACCCTGCCGCTGCACATGACCCTTATTATTCTGACGCAGGGAGATGATTTTAATCTTGAAACTCCTGCAAGGTCAGCCCCTGTGTAGGTACACCAGTTGCAAAGAAAAGCTGCAATTTTAGGGTCCCATCCGTTTTGTTTTTTCTCTTCAGCCATAATTTATTTTTTAATGTTTTATCTTATTATAAAAAATTTTTCACATAAACCGTTGAAACGGTTAGTAAAAATTTTTATTCATTTTCCCACGGTTGAAAACGTGGGCTGCGTTCTTAAAGAACATTACATTTATCAAATCATCTTCACTTTCATTTGTCCGGATTCCCGATAGGAACATTCGGGAATGACAAACAAAACATTATCATTAAGGTGTTAGTAGTCCTTCCAGTTCTGCAAGTATCTGAATGTCCGTAAATCCTTTGCCTGAAATTGCAGAAGCAGGACAGGCAGCAACACAAGTTCCGCATCCTTTACACAACATTTCATTAATATCGGATACTTTCTTATCTTCAAGGAACGTAATAGCAGAGTAAGGACACAGGTTATTACATATTTTACAGCCGCTGCAATATTCTTGTACAACGTTTGCTTTAATCGGGTCAACGGCAACCTCACCGACAGATATCAAAGATAATATCCTTGCGGCGGCGGCAGATGCTTGCGCAACTGAATCAGGGATATCTTTCGGACCCTGAGCGCATCCCGCAATAAAAATACCTTCCGTCATAGTAGAAACAGGGTCAAGCTTCGGGTGCCTTTCAAGGAAAAATTTATCCGGACTCTGGCTGATTGAAAATATTTTCTTAATTTTTTCTGCATCTGCAGAAGGTTCGATAGCCGGACATAAAATCACCATATCCACAGGTATTTCCCTGAATTTACCAATCAATGTATCTTCACATTTTACTAACAAATATGGTTTATTTCCATTCACCTGAGATGCTTCCGTAATTTCAGCAACTTTACCTCTTATCATATTCACACCTTCATCCAATAGTCTTTTATAAAATTCTTCATACCCTTTCCCAAATGCACGCATATCGATATAGAATTGATAAACTTCTGCGGGAGTTCTATCCTTTACGAGGTGGGCAAATTTTAATGCATACATACAGCAAACACGTGAACAGTATTTATGGTAATTTTCGTCTCTTGAACCGATGCAGTGTACGATTGCTACAGCCCTTGGCTCAGAACCGTCTTTGCACATAATAGTACCGTTTGTGGGTCCGGTGGAATTAAGCATGTGTTCAAAATCGAGAGAGGAATAAACATTATCAAGTCTGCCATAACCGTACTGAGGCATTTGTCTTAAATCCATTACCTGAAATCCGCTTGTTATAAGTATTTGCCCGACTTCAATTTCGATTTCCTCATCCTGCATATCATATTTAATGGCTCCGGGTTCGCAGAATGTAGAGCATATACCGCAGCCTTCAGTTTGCATTTTGATACAAGCTTCTTTATCAATCACAGGGACTCTCGGAACTGCCTGCAGTGTAGGAATACTGATGGCGGTCTTCGGACCCAGGTGCCAATCTTTCAATGCACCTCTCTCATATTCGAGAGATTTTATTTTAATATGTCCCGTTGGGCATACATAGGCACAGGCACCGCAATTAATACAAGCATCTGATTTTTCATTGAAAGGAAGAACTACTTTTCTTTCAATACCGATTCCTTCAAATGCCAGTACACTTGCCTTAACGACATCCCTGCATATATTGACACAATTGCCGCATAAAATACAGGCATCTTCTGCTTCATCAATTTCGAGACTTTTGAATCTGGATTCCGTTATCCCTAAAGCGACTGCCATTTCTTTTACGACAGGGACATTGGGCCAGCGGGAATACATAAGTTCCATTATAAGTTTTCTTATCCATTTCACTTTCTCGGAATTAGTCCTTACCGTGAGACCTTCCCTTACGGGATAATTGCAGGCAGTAACTATACGACTGCGTTTGCCACGGATTACTTCAACGCTGCACAAACGGCAAACTCCGTATGGTTCAAGAAGCTCCGAAAAGCACATTGTTGGAATCCAGATGCCAGCCAGTTCTGCCGCTTTTAATATAGTGGTATCTTCTAAAACTTCAACTTTTTTGCCGTCAATGTTTACGGTGACCATTATTATACTCCTTTCCGCCCGGGCGGATTATAAATTTTATTCAATTTTAATTGCTTTAAAATTACAGGCGTCAAAACACGCGCCGCATTTATGACACTTCAATTGATCTATATGGTGAGCTTTTTTCGGTTCACCATAGATAGCATAATCAGGACACGATTTAGTGCATACATCACATCCGTGACCTAAAGTTGCACAAATTTCTTCGTCAATTATATAAGTATTTAATTGCCTGCATGCTTTTGCGGGACACTTTTTATCCCGTACGTGTGCTAAATATTCATTCCTGAAATATTTAAGTGATGTAATCACAGGGTTAGGTGCTGAACCTCCCAGAGCGCAAAGTGAGGATTCAACGACCATACCTGAAAGGTCTTCAAGCAATGCAAGGTCTTCTTCCGTTCCTTTTCCGACAGTAATATTTTCAAGAATATCATACATTCGTTTTGTACCTTCCCTGCACGGAACGCATTTTCCGCAAGATTCTTCCTGTGTAAAATTTAAAAAGTATTTTGCCATATCTACCACGCAATTATCTTCATCGGCAACTATCATACCACCCGAACCCATCATAGAACCGACTTTAGTTAATTCATCAAAATCTACAGGAAGGTCGAGCATACTTTCCGGAATGAATCCGCCTGACGGACCTCCGGTCTGAACTGTTTTAATTTTCTTTCCATCTTTTATACCTCCTCCTATATCAAATATTATTTCCCTGAGCGAAATTCCCATAGGAACTTCGACCAGACCTGTATTGACCACTTTTCCGGTCAGAGAAAATACTTTCGTCCCTTTACTACCGCCCCACGGGTCGTGAGTTACATCCCCCGTTCCAATATTCGTAAACCAATCCGCTCCTTTCATAATTATCTGCGGAACATTTGCCCAGGTTTCAACATTATTTAAGCAGGTGGGACAATCAAACAAACCTTTTTCGACTGTGTGTACATATTTAGCTCTCGGTTCTCCCGGACTTCCTTCGATAGAAGCCATCAAAGCAGTTGATTCACCGCAAACGAACGCACCTGCTCCGCGAATAACCCTTATATCAAATTTGAAATCCGTTCCGAATATATTGTCACCGAGTAAGCCATATTCTCTTGCCTGTCCAATCGCTTTCAGAAGTCTTTCAAGGGCGATAGGATATTCATTTCTTATATAGACATATCCGTCTGAAGAACCCATAGCATATGCACCTATCAGCATTCCTTCAATTACAGAGTGCGGGTCAGATTCTATAATGCTTCTATCCATAAATGCTCCCGGGTCGCCTTCATCGGCATTACAGATAACATAGCGTTTATCACCCGGTACTTTTTTCATCGTTTCCCATTTAATACCGGTCGGGAATCCACCGCCGCCTCTGCCTCTAAGTCCCGATTTTTTTATCTCCGTTATAACTTCATCCGGTTTCAATTCAGTTAGAGCTTTTGCTAATCCTGAATAACCTTCCCGGGCAATATATTCCTCGATTTTTTCAGGATCTATCAAACCCCTGTTCCTGAGGGCAATGAGGACTTGTTTTTTGAAGAAATCAATATCACTCATTTTAGGAATCGGAGGTTTTTTTGCATCGGGTATATACATCAGTTTTTTTACAGGTCTTCCTTTGATAAAATGCTCATCAACGAGATACGGAATATCGCTTGCTTTCAAGAGCTGATAAAATATGCCGTCCGGCTGAACTACCATGATCGGACCCACTCCGCAGAATCCATTGCATCCGGTAGTCACGACGGATACTTCATTACTCAATCCTCTTTTATCCAGTTCTTTGATAAGAGTCTCTTTTATCTTCATCGACTGATTAGCGACACAACCTGTGCCCGCACAAACCATCAGATAAGTTATGTATGCCATTCTTTTTAATTAAAAATTATTAATTAATATAAAAAACACTTTTTAATTTAATTAAGCTGTTTGTTCACTTCCCATAGCAATTGCATATTCTTTTACAATTTCATTATTCATAATATGAGAATCAAAAATCTTTTTTATTTTTGCGGATGTCAAATCCACATATTTCACGGGTGCCGGTTGATTAACCAATTCGACAGTGATCATAGGTTCTTTGCTGCACAATCCGGCGCAACCCGAATTTGTAACTATTACATCTATAAGCTTTCTCTCTTCTATTTCTTTCATAATAGCAGAGAGAATATCTCTTGCTCCCGCAGCGATACCGCAAGTACCCATATGAACCGTGATTTTAGCTCTCCCCGCACCAAGGCGAAGGTTTAGAGTTCTCTTAGTACTTTCACGAATCTTTTCAAGGTCTGCAATTGTGATCTTTCCCATTTTATTTCTCCTTACTTGTATTGTTTAATAAGTTTAGGAACTTTTGACGGCGGCAATTTTCCGTGCAAATCTTTACCTATTGTAACGACAGGGGCTAAGCCGCAGCATCCGAGACATCTTACGCTTTCAAGGCTGAACATCGAATCGGGAGTTGTTTCTCCGTTTGCTTTTATATTTAATTCCCTTTCAAATTTTTCAAGAAGTTTTGTCGCACCCTGAACATAGCAGGCAGTCCCCGTGCATATACAGACCGGATGCTTGCCTTTTGGTTTCAAACTGAATGCTTTATAAAAAGTAGCCAGATTATAAATTGTACTGATAGGTATTTTCATGGATTTAGATATGTGAACCATAGCTTCTTTCGGAAGGTAATAATAATGGTTCTGAACATCCAGCATTACACCTATAAGAGAACTCTGGTCTTTCGGGTGGCTTGCCACAAATTTATCAACAACTTCTTCTACCATTTTTTCTCCTTATTGTATTTCTGATATTTTTTGGATTAAAATACTTTTTAATTTATTTAATAAGTTTATATCTCCAAGCTTTTCGAGTCCTAACTCTTTCTTTAAATCTTTCGTATCAAATTCAAACATTTTTTCGTTTTTTGAATATTTAAAATATATTTCCGTATTTTTTGAAAGCAATAACAACGCTATTAATGTTTCCGGTAAATCTCCAAGCGGTTTTCTATCGATATTATCATGCTGAAATACCGCTTTGATCTTTGTGCCGTAATTCTTTTTTGATTCAATCTCAATTTTTCCTCCTGCCATTTCTGCTGCTTCTTTAAGAAAGGGAATCCCCAATCCTACTTTTCTTGTTGTCCGGCTCGTCACAAACGGATTCATAACTTCTTTGACCGTTTCTTCATCCATCCCTTTGCCGTCATCATTAATTTCAATAATCAGTTTGTTATTTTTCAAATCTTCCTCTATCAGAATTTTTATATTCTTCGCATCTGCGTTTATACAGTTTTCTGCGACATCAAGTATATGCAATGATAAATCATTCATTCAGAAATTCCCTGAACCCTTCAAAAGTATTATCTTTACCGTAATATTCCGTCCGGACACTTCCAATTGTATTTAACGAATGAGAATCCGAACCCTGAACAAATTTGAATTTTCCTGTATATTCATGGAAAATCTCTTTTGCTCTTTCTAAACTCAAATTCGGAGAAATTTCCAGTGCATCTAAATTGCATTCAGGAGGAATAAACCCCAACTGACTCATTATAGAAAAACATTGCCTGTCTATATGTGCCGCTACTGCGAGACCATTATTTTTATGCACTAAATCAATTATTTCATCAAGACTCATATCAACCGCACTGAACAGCGATTTTCCATAAAAACCTTCGACCTCATCATATTCATTTGCAATAATCTGGTCTTCTTTTTCTTTCTCGAAATATACATCCGGCAAAAACCTGTTTAAATAGTCCTGAGTACTCCCAGCATCATCTAAATTTTCAAAGAACGATAGTAAATGAACTTCTTCTTTAGTTGTTATCTCCATTCCCGGATAAACCTTCATTCCATTATAACTTTTAGCCGCATTAATTGCAGCTTCAGAATTAGCAATCGAATTATGGTCTGTAATAAAAAGCAAGTTCAGACCGCATTCATTCGCTTTTTTTACCACCCTTGCCGGAGATTGAATTATATCCGCACAAGGAGACAAACAAGTATGTAAATGAACATCTGCTTTTATTAATTTCTGTTCTTTCATCTGATTCCGAACTCATACATCTTGCCGCTAATTTGAAAAGCCGTCAATTCAGTTTTCAGAATCGTTATTTTTTCTTCATCTGCTTTTTCTTTTGCATCTTTCTGAATATCTTTATTCATCACTATTATAATTGCCGACAATTCTTTCAAACTTGCAACTGCTATTATGTTCAAATGTGTCTGCATAGTAATCCAGATATTATCTTTTTTAGTATTCGCAATCACATCACTCAGTAAATCACTTGTATATCCGCCTGAGATATCCCTGTCAGGCTGATATAACTTATTAACTACTTTTAATTCACACTTTTTTACTAATTCACTTAAATTCATTTTTTGTATTACTTTCTATTTAATAATTTTTTCAGTCTTTCATTTTCGAGGATAACACATTCATTTAAACCAACTTCACCGTTAACAATATCCTCTGCAAAAGTTTCGCAGGTCGGTGAACCGCAAGCTCCGCAATTTATTTCGGGCAATTTAGAAAGTGTTTTCTTTTTTTCCGCCATTTTATTTAAGGCACTTTTTATGTCCATATTGATATGTTCCCTTGCAAGCGGTTCAAAAATATTTTCATATATAATATCACAATTTTCGTAAATATCTTTTTTTCCAATCGGAATTTTTGTTTCACCCAAGTAATTTATTAAATTTAAAATTTTTGTCCTGGCTATATATGTATTTTCCATGACCATAGGACCCCCGATACAACCTTCGGGGCAGGAATCCATTTCAACAAAATCAACATTATGAAGTTTTCCTTTTTCTATTTCGTCGAGGATAAAAAGGACATCATTCAAACCCGAGACCGCAATACTATTTTCATTATTCATCATAAAACGAAGACCACCGGAAATTGCATAATTCAAACCAAATCCGCTTAAATCAAAATATTCGGTTTCATCTGTTTTATCGAGGATAATCTGTTGAATAGCCGAATATAAAGTATTATAAATTTCCGAAATCGGAATTGAACCATCCATATCCGAGTTATAGCTTTCCGATATCTGTATCATCCTCGGAGGACAAGGTGTAATATATATCACTCCGATTTCATCGCTTTTAATTCCTGCTCTCGCCGATATTTCTTTCCGCATTTCTTTTGCAGCTAATTCCATAGGAGAAATAATCGGAGCAATGTTACTTATCAATTCGGGATATCTTATTTGTATCAATTTTATACAAGTCGGACAAAAAGAAATAATAACAGGTTTTTTCCCTTTATATTCTTTGATGTATTTCATTTGTGCTTTTAATACGGAATTGCACGCTCTTGTAATATCAACAACTTCATCAAACCCAATTTTTTTCAAAGAACTTAAGATCGTTTTTGGTTTAATATGCCTGTCGAACTGACTGTATAATGCAAGTGAAGGTATTGCAACTGTATAATTAAATTTAGAGAAATCTTTGAATGTATTCGTTAAAGGCACAATCGCACCTGTTTCACAAACTTTAATGCATTCACCACAGTCTATACATTTATCCTCGAGCATTTTTGCTTTTTTATTTCTTATCCTGATGGCTTCTACCGGGCAAACTTTCATGCAAGCCATTCCACCGGTGCATTTGTCCTGTTCGAAATTAATTGAATGACTATATGTGTTTAAATTTCCCTGCATTAATTCAAGTATATTATAAAATTAAGTTTAGTGCCCTTTGCAACAACTGATTCAATTTTAAATTCATCAGAATTCTTTTTAATGTTTGGTAATCCTAAACCTGCTCCGAAACCCAACTCCCGCATTTCCGATGTTGCAGTTGAATATCCTTCCTGCAATGCGAGTTCAATATTTTTAATTCCCGGTCCCTCATCTTCAATATTTATTATCACTTCATTGTCTGTTATTGTAAAATCAAGTTTAGCAAGCATTGCATACATTACCACATTCATCTCGGCTTCATAACAGCAAATCGAAACCCTGTAAACAACTTCCGCTCTTACACCTAATTCCTTCAGAACCCGTTTTATCTTAACAGAAACAGAACCGGCGTTGGCAAAATCCCTGCCTGTGATATTAAACGTCTGAGTGTAAAGTGTCTCTTGACCCATTTTCTGTTTTTTCACGGATACCTTTGCCGCTCAATCCGTTAGAATATAAAATTCCACAAGCATCGAACATTTGTTTTTCTGTTGTCATAAGCGGTAAATTTTTTTCTCCTGCTTTTTTAATAATTTCAAATGCAGGTACCTTTCCGCTTACAAATACAATTCCTTTCAGGTCCATAATTTCAGCAACCTGGATTACCTGTGGATTTACTAAATTAGTCAATAATAAAGAACCTATTTTACAAGATTTTAAAACGTCGCTTATCATATCTGCGGCATAACAATGGTCAATCTCTTTATCGAGTAATTTTTCATCGGTAAAACTTTTACACTCAAGAATATTTTTTATCTCTTTAAGCAGCATATTATTTTTTTTCATTTATTATGGTATCTTTTCCGATTATAATCTGTCTTCTTGTCGGGATTTTTGAAGCCGGACAATGGCTCCAGCACTGACCGCAGCCGGTGCATTTATCGGTATCCACATATCTTGTTTTCTTTCGTATTTTTACTTTAAAACTTCCAAGAAAACCGGATACCGAAACTACTTCCGCCCAGGAGAATAGTTTAATATTTTCTCTGTGACCTGCTGATACCATCTTTGGTGTTAAAATACAGGCAGAACAGTCAAGAGTCGGAAATGTCTTATCAAATAAAGCCATTTTTCCTCCGATTGATGGTTCCTTCTCAACTAAAAATACATTATTGCCTGAATCAGCAATTTCGAGTGCCGCCTGAATTCCGGAAATACCTGCACCAATAATAAGAGTATCTTTATTTATCTTTACCTTTCTCACTTCAAGAGGTGCCTGATATGCTACCCTGCTAACTGCAGCATGTGCATGTGCCTTAGCCTTTCTCGTTGCCTGGTTTTTATCACTATGTACCCATGAACAGTGTTCCCTGATATTTGCCATCTGGAAAAGAAACTTATTCAATCCTGCTTTTTCACAGGCATTCCTGAATGTCAGTTCATGCATCAGAGGGGAGCAGGCAGCGACAACGACCCTGTTCAGTTTATGCGTCTTGATAGCATTTTTAATTAAATCCTGCCCCGGGTCAGAGCACATAAATTTGTAGTCCTGAGAAACAACAACATTCGGTAACTCTGATACATAATCCCTGACATTTGCAACATTTACAGTCGAAGAAATATTTACCCCGCAATGGCAAATGAAAAAACCAATCCGTGCATCAGATTTGTTTTGTTCTTCTTTATTCATATAGTTTAAAATTAACTTTTAAATTTCTTCAGAATATAAATTTCAATTAATGCATCAAAACACCTTTTATATTAATCCTGTCTGTCAAGTTTTTATCAATGCCAAGATCTTTATCGGAAAATCCGAAAGCTAATCCCAGCACCTGCGTAAAAAATAGTATCGGGATATTGTATTTTGTATTAAATTTTTTATTTATTTCATCCTGATATGCTTCAAGATTCATCTGGCATAAGGGGCATGTTGTTACAATGCAATTAGCTTTGTTATTGATTGCACATTCGATAATCTCCTTTGATAACTTCAAAGCAACATCTTCATAAGTCGTCATCAGCATTCCGCCGCAGCATTTAAGTTTCATCGGAAAGTAAACATTCTCCGCCCCGATAGCAGAAAACAAATTATCCATAGTAATAGGATCTTCCCTGTCATCAAATCCTTTTTCGGGTCTCACTATCTGGCAGCCGTAATAATTGGCAATTCTAAGTCCCTCGAGATTGAATTTTGCTTTTTCTTTAATTTTTTCAATCCCTATATCATTTATCAGAACATCGAGAGGATGCCTCACTGTTACAGAAAGATTATAGCTTAATCCGTCTTCTTTCAGGCATTCATTAATTTTCTCGTGAAGTTCAGGAAGCTCTTTCATATACCTGTGGGTTTTAGCAAGTATAGTGTAGCATGAACTGCAGGGAGCGATCATATCCCGCTTATGCTTTTCTGCAAGTGCAAGATTCCTTGCAGATATGGCAAAGCCAACTGTTTCTTTAACCGACATATAAGATGTTGCTCCGCAGCAATTCCAGTCTTCAAGCTCGATGAGGTTGCACTCAAGATGGCTGAATACTTTTTTTACGGAATCATTGTAACTGCTGTGTGCAGACTCTAAACTGCATCCGGGATAGTATGTGTAATCCATTATATTATTAATTTTTAGTGGGTTCTAAAACTATTTCTTTATCGACCGCTCCATAACCGACGGTATCTCTCAAATACTGTGATACTTCAAGTGTAAGCGGCATATCCATTTGCTCTGCTTTCCTGATTATTTTTTTAAATCCTTCGAGGTTTTTTATTTTTGAGGGTATGTAAGCAATCCTTCTCCTCTTTGCCATTCTTAATCCAAGCGGCATAAAGCTAAAAAGCTTAAACGGATTGGTTTTCAACAGAAAAAAAACAAGAAATAAAGGTTCATGCAGTCTGCCAAATCTATTCATAATATTGACAAACGTTTTTGAAAGAGAGTGTACAGGAAAATTCGGAGGATAAATGTTTTTTTCCATTGCCAATCTTTTTAATGCGTACATAATATCAGTAACTTTTATTAATGCCGGACATCTTGTCTGGCAGGCATAACAGGAGGCACAAACCCAGATTGTTTTGCTGTTCAAAAGTGTTTCCATATCCCCTGCTCTGAACAGGGCTATCACTTCCCTTGGTGATATATCCATTGCATAGGAAACAGGGCAAGAACCTGTGCAGGTACCACACTGAATGCAGGACTTGATTTTTTCACTGTTTGGTACCGTTTCAAGCTGCCTTAAAAAAGATTGTCGTAAATCAGCTTCCTTCCAGGATAATTTTCCAGGTACTTTAATATCTCCAATTTTCATAATAATGTAAATTTTATTAATACTTTTTTATTTCTGCCTTCGCAGAAAATATAAAAATGATGCTGCTGTTTCTACTTAAAGAACTGCTTCTTCGAATTTATCCGGTTCTTTATAAAGCGAAAGTAAATCTTCTTCAGTTTCGATTTTTTGAAGCAAATTAACATCCAATTTTTTATCTATTACTTCTTTGTCTTTGAGAAAATCTATGATAAGGCAAGAGCAATTATAAATACTGTCTTTTATTTCTACGGATAAGGTTTCTTTTATTGTGTAATTATTTTCTACCTCAACGGCAAATATATCAATATCTGAAGGCATTTTTTCATTGTATGCTTCAGCAAGTTTTATAGCTGTTATAAAATTAATATCATGGTACGAATTGAGTCTAAGAGTAGGAAGCAAATCGGTAGTTCTTAAATGGTGAATGAAGCCGGGGACTTTGCGTCCGGTTTTAATAGAGTCTATTACAATCACATAATCATATCCTCTGATTAAGTCAATAATCCTAAAACCCCCCCAGGATGTTTCCTTGAAATCTACTTCCGGCAGAAAATTAAAGGTCTTTTCCAGGTAACGTTCTATGATTATACCAATAGCATCGTCACTTAGAATTGTATTTCCCATTCCTAATACAAGAGTTTTCACTTAAAAATATTAGAAGATTTCAGATATTTTTTTTAAAAGTGATCCATCTCTGCGACATCATAAATGCTCATATGTTCGAAGAAAGCCATTATCTGATTTCTAAGACCAGAACACTTATGATGCATATTGCATTTAATATCCCTGCCGCATTCATTATCTCCTCCGATTATGCATCTTTTAAATCCATCTAAACCATCACTCCATTTTATAATTTCTATTAGTTTTAGAGCTTTTGCGTCAACCTTAAGAGTAACACCTCCCTTTTTTCCTTTTTTAGAATCTACCCAGGATGTATTAGCTAAGTCCTGAAAAATTTTTGAAAGAAAATGGTAAGGAATTTTAGTTTTTTCTGAAATGTCTTTTATCATCACATATTCATTATTCTGTGATTTTTGACAAAGATAAGTAAGAGCCCTTATAGAATATTCACAATACTTTGAATAAAGCATATATATAGGATAATAAGACCTTTTAGTTATATTTAAAATAAATAAAATCTTTTTAAAAGCAAATGAAAATTTTATGCATAAATATTTGTCCGTATATTTTTTCGGGGTGTAAGATATAAAGAATTATTATTTCTCTTTATTACAATGCTGGAACATTGTAACGAGGGGTTGATATTTCCACCCCACCCCCTCCCCTTGAATTGGGAGGGGATATACAGAATGATAATGCACATTATAATCGTCATAAACACATTCTATAAAAAAAAGGCTGCATTTTTAATGCAGCCTTTTAAATATTTATTGAGTATCGGATATCTTATGCCAGGGCTTCAGCAGTTACTTCTCTTAATTCTTCCGGTGTAAATGGTTTCGGAAGGAAATTGTAAGCTCCAAGTTTAGTCGCTTCTACAGCTTTATCTACAGTTCCGAATCCTGTTATCATAATCACGGGTGTTTTAGGATAATTTGCCTTTATTGATAAAAGGGTTTCCATTCCGTCTTTTCCGGGCATTTTAAGGTCAAGAAATATCAGGTCGTATTTTTTGTTTTTTAATTTTTGTTCTGCGACAGAAGCATCAAATGCTTCTTCAACAGAGCAGTTTTGTGAATTAAGAATTCTTCTCAAACTATGGCATACTATCGGTTCATCATCTACAACAAGAACATTATGTCTTGCTTCGGAGTTTTTCCCGTACAATGCTGCCCTTGGCATATCTGATCTATCCATACAATCGAGATAATCGCTTCCCACAGTCATTTCAACTTCGGCAAGATTGAAAGGCATATCTACATCTATTAAATCTGCTGTTGAACGAATTTGTTTTACGGCTTTTGCTTTTTCCTTTTCTTTCTTTACAATCGGGCATTCATCTTTGCATTCCATTCCGGTAAGTACTAATCTGCGGCATTCTCTTTCACCTGTATAACAAAATGCTGTTTTAGATTGTTTTGCAGGAGTTGTTGTATCCGAGCGTGTTAATTTATCTGCAAAGTCTTTTGATGTTGCCTTCTCGATTTCTTTTGCACTAAAAGGCATATCAACATCAATCAGGTCATCTTTCGTTTCTTCGGGTCCTTCAGAAATTGTTATTTTTTCCTGTATTTCTTCTCTGTCTATTCTATTCTTTCTGAATTCAACTGCTTTTTGAATCCTGTCGTTCAGTTCATTCGGGGTGAAGGGCTTTTGAATGTAATCTAAGGCACCAAGTTTAGTTGCTTTGACTGCAGATTCAAGGGAAGCAAAGCCGGTAATTACCAATACATCTATTTCAGGATAATGCTTCTTTACAAGTTCAAGCAATTCCAATCCGCTGGTTTTCGGCATCATTAAATCTGTAATTACTAAATCGTATTTATTTGTTTTCATTTTTTCCATTGCATCATCTGCACTTAATGTATTCTCAACAGAGAATCCCTTCCTTGATAATATTTTTTTGACACTGTCACAAATTGTTAATTCGTCATCCACTATTAAAATTTTTTCTGTTATCATTTTTTTATACCCTGTTTATTTTTGTTTTTGATTTCATTTTCTTAACCTTTACTATTACAAATACTGTGCCAGTCACTAATCAATGATATTTTGCAAATAATCGAGGTTTTTTATTGGTGTGTATATTGAGTTATCTAAGAAAATATTAAAAACGCCTTAATAATGAAGATTTCTAAGTTTAAATCCATCTATCATTATTCTGAGAGGTGTATAAATATATATGCGGGTGTATAAATTATTATGCGGAATTTCTTTTGATTAAATGGATTATTATTTGATTAAAGTCCATCCGGCTTTTTAATTCCGTATTTTTTCATTAATGCTTGAAAATTCGACCTTTGCATACTAACATCCAGCGAAGCTCTGCTTATATTCCATTCATTTCTTAAAAGCGCTTCGGTTAAGAAAAGTTTTTCTATTTCCTGAATTGATGTATTTCTTACCTGTTTTTTGAAATCATTTAATTCATATATATTTTTAGGAACAACTGATTTTGATGATATTTCAGTCTTAAACAAAACACCTGATATATGAGCCGGTTTTATTTCCTTATCCTCTACTATTATAGTAAGTCTCTCTATAGTATGCTCCAGTTCCCTGATATTTCCGGGCCAATGGTAATTTGAAAGCATTTCCATTGACTCAATATTTACTGACGGCATCTCTCTTCCAAGTATTCCGCAATATTTTTTAAGAAAATGCATTGTTAATTCCGGAATATCATCTTTCCTGTCCCTTAATGGCGGAAGTTTTATTGGAAAAACATTCAATCTATAAAATAAATCTTCCCTGAATTTTCCTTCTTCAACTAAATTCCTGAGGTTTTTATTCGTAGCAAAAATCAATCTTACATCCACTTTTTTTACGACAGTACTCCCTACCGGAATAAATTCCATATTCTGTAAAACTCTTAAGAGCCTTGCCTGAACTTCGAGTGTAAGGTTTCCGATTTCATCTAAAAAAATTGTACCTTTATCCGCTGCTTCAAAGACTCCCTGTTTATCGGCAAATGCCCCGGTGAAAGAGCCTTTAGTATGACCAAAAAGTTCACTCTCAATAATACTGCTTGATAATGTAGACACATCTACGGCAAAGAAATTATAATTTTTTCTTTTACTTTTATTATGAATAGCTTTTGCGGTGAGATCTTTTCCCGTTCCGCTTTCGCCAAGTATAAGAACAGTACTATCGGTAGGCGCTACTTTATTAATCAGGTTAAACACTTCCGCAATTCTCGGGCTTCTGCCAATAATGCCTTCAAATCCCGAAACATTTGAATAATCATATTCTTCAGTTGTTGTAATTATTAATTTCCTTTTATCCAATGCCCTTTTCAGAACCGCAAGAATTTCACCGGGAGTAAAAGGTTTCGGCAGATAATCAAAAGCACCGTATTTCATTGTTTCAACTGCGGAAGAAATGGTAGCAAATCCGGTTATCACTACGACGATAGTATCGGGATATTTTTGCCTGATAGTTTGCAGGACTTCCATACCACCGACATCGATCATTTTTAAATCCGTGAAGACAACATCGAATGACTGCTCTTCAAGTATCTTTAGTGCTTGCTTTCCGCTTGTTGTATAAATAACATCATGCCCAGCCCTGAGAAATATCTTTTCACAGCTCTGACAGATTACAAGTTCATCATCTACTATCAATATATTTGCTTTCATTGTTCTTCTGCAATTGCTTTTATTGGTAATTGTACTATAAATGTTGTTCCTTTACCCGATTCGCTTTCTACATGTATAGTTCCGCCGTGCTGTTCTATAATACCGTAACTGATTGAAAGTCCTAGTCCTGTTCCGCTTTCTTTAGTAGTGAAGAAAGGATCAAAAATCCTGTTCTTATTTTCCTCTGAGATACCGTGTCCCGAATCTGTGAATTTTAATTCGATGTATTCACCATTTTTCATGACACGTGATTGAATATTAAGCAAACCTCCATTTGGCATAGCATCCGAGGCATTGAGGATGAAGTTTATTATAACCTGCTGAATCTGGTCACCGTCTGCCATTATTTCAGGGAAGTTATCTTCCAGTTTCCGTTCGATGTTTATATTACGGAATGAAGTCTGATTTCTTACGAGCATAACAATATTATCCACAAGCGAATTAATATTTGTCTGCTTCTTCATTGGTTTTGTTTGTCTTGCAAAGTCGAGCAATCTTTTAACAATTTCCCTGCACCGTATAGTTTCATTGACTATAACACGGGCATCTTCTTTTTTAGGATCCCCTTCCGGCAGATCTTCAAAGAGCAAGCTCGCATTTGTCAAAACTCCTGTAAGCGGATTATTTATTTCGTGAGCCACACCTGCGGCAAGTTTTCCAAGCGATGCCAGTTTTTCCGAACGGAACAGCTGTCCGTGAATTTTTTTGAGTTCAGAAGTTCTCTGCTGAACCTTCACTTCGAGTGTATCTGCCCATGCTTCAAGTTCCTGTTTTTCCTTGTCCAGTTCCATCGCCATTTGATTTAAAGCCACCGCAAGATTCTCAACTTCTCTGGGTGCTTTTTTAATTGTAAAGCTTGATTTATATTCCCCTTCCGATATCTTCCTCGCTGCTTCTTCAAGAGTCCGGAGAGGCACTGATATCCGTTTCGATAGCAATATTGCAACAAAATAAATAATAACCATTACTATTACTGCAATCCCTAAAAAAATAAAAATCGTACTCCACAGAACATCCGTGAACCGCTGTTTTAGAATTCCCACATAAAGCATTCCAATAATATTACCGTCAATATCCCTTATGGGATCGTATGCACTGATATACCAGGCATTTACAACGAAAGCATCTCCTATCCACCTTTCTCCTTTTTCAAGTGTTGATTCACCCACTTCTTCTGAGACAAGAGTTCCGGTTGCATAACTGCCGTCAATATTTTTTACATTTGTTGAAATCCGCAAATCGCCCTGGAAAATAGTTGCAGTTCCTATCTCCTGCCCTTTATAAATTTCTTTTTCATGGACTATTTCCTTTATCTTGTTTACTATTTCATAATTTCTGTTAAGCAAAACTCCCGCTGTTAAAACCCCTATTAAATTTTTATTTCTATCCAGAACCGGTACTGCACATTTCAGCATCATACCTGATGTTTCAACAGAATCTTTTCTTGTTTTGGATTTAGGAGTGGCAATAATATCCATTCTTGCATTTTCCACAAGTTCATAAGATTCAAAGTTTAAATATTTTGCACTTACGATGTCCGTCCCCGAGTATGAATGCCGAGTTTCGAGCACCCGCTGTACAAACTTATCGTTTATCAAAGTATCCCCTTTATCGAAAGAATTTCTACCCCTGCATACTACTACACCTTTAGTATTGACAAGCGTAAACACATCGAGCTTTTCTGTTGTCAATGTCTGAGCCAGTTCTTTCTGTAATGTATCCGCATTATTTTCAATCAGTGATGAAATTATAAGGCTTCTTGATGCAGTAAGGCGTGCAACGCTTTCAATACTTGATATTTTGTTCCTGTAAATTTCTTTTGCGGAATTCAAGTCTGATACGGTTTTCATCTCAGCACGGTTAATCACCTCATTGTATATTATTTTTGTCCCGATGATACTTAATATTGTAGTAGGAGTCAAAATTGCGATAGTAAAATATAATATCAGATGGGACTGAATACTTTTTAGCGACATTTTTTTCATAATCTTTTAGATTTCATTTTAATAAAAGAATTTACTTTTTTAATCACCCATTAAAAAAGAGAATTTATTTTTTCATCGGATGCCATCACTTCAATATTATTCATTATTAATTTCGTTTCAAGAACACTTTGAAGCAGGTACCCGGTCCTATCTCATTAGCAAGCCGGGAAGGACTCTCGAACGTTATTTCCCCTTCATGCTGTTCTATTATAAGTTTGACCACCGAAAGCCCGAGCCCTGTTCCCTCATAATTTTTTTCTTTCACATTTGATGCTCTATAAAATTCTCTAAATATTTTTAATTTATCTTTTTCGGGTATTCCTATCCCGTTATCACATACTTCGACACGGATTTCATTTTCTTCCCTGCCGTCTTCAATCACAATCTCGATTGTGCTGCCGAAATTTGAATATTTTATTGCATTGCCTATTAAATTTGAGAAGGCAAGTCCTATCAGACTGTAGTCTCCTTTGATAGTGCATTTATCAGAACGTAAATCATAAAAGTTAATTCCTATCCTGCTGTAATCCCCCTGAATTTTTTTCTTTATGATCAATTTATTTAATAATTCTGCAATGTTAATATCATCTTTGTTCAGTGAAGTCTGAAGCCTGAGTCTTGATATATTAAGAACATCATTAATAATCTGGATTGCCTCATCGGTTCGATTCCGTGCTTTCTGTAATTTATCTTCGACGGGCTGAGAAATTGGTCCCGTGAATTTTTGCAGTATCAGGTCAAGATAAGATTGCACGGAAGCAAGCGGGGATTTTATCTCGTGAACTATACCCATTGTATATTTTTGCTTTATCACTTCTGCTTTATCAAGTTTATCCAGTGTGATCTTAAGTTCCTGGTCGCGTATGTACAATGCCCTTGCTATAGAATTCGCAAGGAAAACACTTACGATAAGCATAATACCAAATGAGGTTGCGAATATCAGATTATATTCCAGATTGTTATAAATTGTCATATTCAGCAGAATTCCAAATTTATGATGCGGGATGATAGTGAAATATTCCAGCAATGATGCCGTATAAAAGCAAATCACAATTCCGCTTGCAATCGTGTATATTACATACCCGGGGAGTAACAAACTTCCTATTATCATATGGAAGATAAAAAAAACATAGAATGGACTTTCAATCCCCCCAGTATAATAAATTAGAATTGCCAGAGCTATTATATCGGCAAAAATCTGGATTAATGAAAAATGAACCTGGTTAAATTTATCAGGATCATTTTTTATCAGATCTGTTTTTAAGATATACTGAAATAAAACATTATAAAACAAAATTACGGCAGAAAGTACAATAAGTGCTGTGCGCTGTTCGGTACTTAATTCTATATCTATTACAAACAGGGTCAAAATTGTGAATATAGAAAGAGAAATGAAAACGATATACCGTAAGTTTACTATCCACCTGTTGCGCCTTATTAATAAAGCCCATAATTGTTCTAAATCATAAGTATTGGATGGAATTAGTCTATACATAACACCAATTAAATAAAGTTAAATTATTATAGTGAGTTATAAAAGTCATTTTTTAAAAAACAAGATACATACTTCTAAAGAACGGCAGGAAAGGAAAACCATTTCCAACTTCTTTTCTTTTCATAGCAGAATAAAAAAATTATTCTTATCTTATCTCAATGCAATTTTTGTAATTCCGGTTTTATCATTCCTGATGGTTTCAGAATTCAGGAACTTAAAAAGTATATTTAAAAAAATAAAATCTAATAATATGAAAAAGAAAAATCCAATCGGCTGGTTTGAAATTTATGTTAGTGATTTTGAAAAATCAAAAAAATTCTATCACGAGCTATTCGGCTGGGAATACCGGTTGTTAAAAAACTTCAGGACGGAATACTGGACTATCTGGGCGGGAGAAGGTACTGTAGGCGGCGGCTTTATGAAAAAAGCGGATGATTTTAAAGGCGGGCAATCTGTAATTATTTATTTAGATGTTGATAATATCGATGAAACACTCGCAGAGGTAGAAAAAGCCGGTGGAAAGATCGTCACTCCAAAAACTCTCATTAACGAATCATCCGGGTATTTCGGAATGTTCAATGATTTAGACGGTAACCTCTTGGGACTCTGGACAAAACACTAAGACTATTCGTGTTACCAATCAGGGGAGATTGCGTGAAAACACAAAACATATGAAAAGTAATTTGGGCTAAAGCCCGAATACTATTCATTTTAGCTATCCCCGTCGTAAACGACGGGGTAATTTTCTTATTGTCATATAGTCTCAGAGGATTGGTAACAAGGAAAAAGGGGTTATCACCCGGCTTCTCCCAGTTGGGAACATTATAAACCTTTACGAATCGGGAGATGCGTAAAGAGAGGGTGAAAAACACTGAATTTATGAAGGTGACAGGCTTATACCTGTCACCAACATTCAAAACAATTTTATCTTCAAGCATCGGCACCTTGACCTTAATTTTCCCAATAAGTTAGTTAATTATTTGACTTTTGTCCTATAAATCTTTGTAAAATTTAAGGATTTTTATTTTTATATTGACTTTTTCCAATTAAAGGATATTAAGGTCTTATTATACTAAATAATTAAATTGAATATAAAAAAACCATTAAGTAATTTGTATAGTATTTAAATAATTTAATGGAGGTATAAATGTCTTTAATAGCTGTAATTGATGATGATCCGGATATCCGGGAAGCAACCACTCTCGTATTAAATTCCAAAGGATATGAGGTTATCACAGCAAGTAATCCTGATGACGGTTATAAAATAGTAACCGAAAAAAAACCCGATTTGATAATTCTTGATGTTATGATGGATGAGCCGGACGATGGTTTTTTCCTCGCCCAGAGATTCAGAAGAGAACATATCAAAACACCAATCATTATGTACACATCCGTTTCAAAAGCAATCGGAATGGATTTTGGACCAAGTGAGATGGTTCCGGTTGATGATTTTGTCGAAAAACCTATAACACCGGATCTTTTAATAGAAAAAGTAGAAAAATTTTTAAAAAAGTAACCTTAAGGAGTTTACATGCTAGTAACTGAAAAAAATTCTCTTGCTCAAGAGATAGAGGAATTATGCAAATCGTACGGTTCAGACAGATCCGCCTTGCTGCCTATACTGCAGGCGATACAAAAGAATCACAAATATATTTCAGACTTTGCACAACAGGAAATTGCAAGAATGCTTGATATACACCCCGTTGAAGTGTACAGCGTCGTATCATTCTATACATTTCTGCATTCGGAGCCGAAAGGAAGAAACATTGTGAGACTTTGCAGAACGATTGTATGCGATATTTCCGGAAAGGATCTCGTAGAAAACGCAATAACGCGAGAACTGGGAATCAAATTCGGAGAAACAACAAAAGATAAAAGAATTACACTTGAATATACAAACTGCCTTGGTATGTGCGACCAGGGACCGGCTATGATGATAAACGACAATATTTACACTCAACTCACACCTGAAAAGGCAGTCAAAATTTTAAATGAACTTAAATAGGGAGCGAAGAGATGACAACGAAAATTAGAAAAACACAAAGACAGGGTGCGATATTATTTTCCCAGTATAAACGCGGAGAAGGAATAAAAAAGGCACTCGAACTCGGCAGAGAAAATATATTATTCGAACTGAAAACATCAAAATTAAAAGGAAGAGGCGGAGCCGGATTCCCGACTTCCACCAAATGGATGCTAACCGCCGCAGCAAAAGCAGAAGAAAAATTCATAGTTTGCAATGCTGATGAAGGCGAACCGGGAACATTCAAGGACAGAGTACTCCTCACCGAATATCCTGAATTGGTATTTGACGGTATGGTAATCGGAGGATATACTATCGGAGCTAAAAAAGGTCTGGTGTATTTACGAGGCGAATATGAATTTATGTTAGCCGACCTGGAAATATATCTTGAACAGATGAGAGAGGACAAGCTTCTCGGTGATAAGATTCTCGGAACTGATTTTAATTTCGATATTGAAATACGCCTCGGTGCAGGTGCATACGTTTGCGGAGAAGAAACTGCTTTGATAGAATCGCTTGAAGGTAACAGAGGCGAAGCAAGAAACAGACCTCCTTACCCTGTAAATACGGGTTATAACAAACGCCCGACCTCGGTTAACAATGTAGAGACGCTTGCTTCAGTTCCGCATATCTTGCTCAAGGGCGGAAAATGGTATTCTTCTCACGGTACCGATAAATCTTCCGGCTCGAAATTATTCTCTGTTTCAGGAGATTGCGATAAACCCGGAGTATATGAACTTCCGTGGGGAACAAAAATAAAAGATTTACTGAAATTAGCAGGAGCAAAAAATACAAAAGCCGTGCAGGTGGGAGGCGCTTCCGGTATCTGCTTACCAGAATCACAATTCGAGAGAACTCTCGGGTATGAAGACATTGCCACCGGAGGTTCCATAATGATATTCAATAAAGACAGGGATATGGTAAAGATACTGAAAAACTTTATGGAATTTTTTGTGGAAGAGTCCTGCGGACAGTGCACACCCTGCAGAATAGGAAATGTTAAATTGCTCGAAGGTGTAGAAATGATCGAACGTGATAATTATACATTTGCATATATTAATGAACTGAAAGAACTCGGTAAATCCATGCAGATAGCATCAAAGTGCGGTTTAGGTCAATCAAGCCCGAACTCATTCATATCAATTCTTGATAACTTCAAAGATGAAGTATTTAATACAAAGAGAAACGGAGGAAACAATGGATAAAAAAGATACATCAAGAAGTCCTGTAAGTCAAAAAAGTCTTGTAATTGAAAAGCCGACTGACCTGACCACAATAGGTGGAACTATATCAATTGAGATTAACGAAAAGAAAGTGTCTGTTCCGCTTGGAACTACCATACTTGAAGCATGCAGAGATAATCAGGTTCATATACCTACATTATGCCATCACGAAGATTTATGTGTAGCCGGTGTTTGCAGAATTTGCGTTGTAGAGGTTGAGGGGATGAGGACATTGCAGGCAGCCTGTGCATTCCCGATTACAGCACCTATAAAAATCAAAACTACTACAGCGGAAGTAAGAAAAGCAAGGAGGCACATTCTTGACCTTCTACTGAGCGAACACTATGGAGAATGCTACAGCTGTTTCAGGAATAACAACTGTGAACTTCAGTCTCTTGCAAAGGAATACGGAGTAGATAAATTCAGATTCGGTCATATTACCGAACCTTCCAGCGAAGTAGATACATCTTCTTATTCCGTTATCAGGGATATGAACAAATGCATACTCTGCAAGAGATGCGTGAGGACGTGCATAGACCTTCAGGAAGTCGGAGTGCTTGAAGCCATTGACAGAGGAGATAAGACTCACATCAGCACCTTCTTTGAAAAGCCCCTTAGCGACGTAATATGCATAAACTGCGGTCAGTGCATTAACAGATGCCCGACTGCGGCACTTCGCGCAAATGACCCGTCCGATGAAATCTGGGCAGCAATCGACGACCCGAAAAAGCACGTGGTAATTCAGACAGCACCTTCTCCAAGGGCTGCGATAGGTGAAGAATTCGGACTTGAACCCGGACACTCACTTACGATGGAAATGAACACGGCTTTAAGAAGAATAGGATTCGACAAAGTATTTGACACTAATTTCACTGCTGACCTGACAATACTTGAAGAAGGAACGGAATTGATTACAAGATTATATAAGGCAATAGTTGGAAAAGATACGAATGTTAAACTTCCACAATTTACATCCTGTTCACCGGGCTGGGTAAAATACATCGAGCATTTTTATCCCGAATTCATCGATTATTTATCGAGTGCGAAATCACCCCAGCAGATGTTCGGAGCATTAATCAAGACTTATTATGCACAAAAGTCAGGAATAGACCCTGCTGATATTGTATCGGTAGCGGTTATGCCCTGTTCTGCGAAGAAATTCGAATGCAACAGACCCGAGATGTGCGATTCCGGTTATAAAGATGTTGATTACGGTTTGACTACGAGAGAACTTGCGAAGATGATAAAAGAAGCCGGAATATTTTTACCTGAAATGCCAAAATCACATTTTGATAGTCCCTTTGGTGATGCATCAGGAGCAGGATTAATATTCGGTGCAACGGGCGGAGTAATGGAAGCAGCACTTAGAACGGTGATTGAACTGGTAACCGGATTAAAAGTAGAGAGCATATTTAATGATATGAACATAATGCCTGTGCGAGGTTTCGAAGGCGTGAAATACGCTGAAATTCCAATCACAGCCGTGGGACCAATGCCGGACATATTGAAAAATATAGTTCCCGACTGGAACTGGTTAATCGGAGCAAGACTGAAAGTAGCCGTTGCACACGGAACAGCTAATGCAAAGAAAGTAATGGATGACATAAAAGCCGGCGGAAAATTCAGCGAATGTCACTTTATTGAATTTATGGCATGTCCCGGAGGATGCATTGGAGGAGGCGGACAGCCTATTCCGACAAGCCTCGAAATCCGCAAAGCGAGAGCAAGAGCAATATACCAGGAAGATATGGATCTTGATATGAGAAAGTCGCATGAAAATCCAAGTGTCTGGAAACTATACAAAGAATTCCTTACAGACGGACCGTGCGGAAAGAAATCGCACAAATTGTTACACACACATTATATTAAACGCGGCAAATATATTGCCTGATTGATATTCACAGTAATTAATTTTTGCTTTCATGAGTCCGCATAAGCGGACTCATGGAGACAAATAAATTACAAACATTGATTCCTTGCAATCTAAAAGAATATGATAAACCTGATACCGGCCTGGACTAAGAATTATGATCAGTTCTGGCAATCATTAAAAAGAAGAAATTACTGGATTATTAAACTGCGGTATGCGGCAGTCGTAATGATTGTTTTTCTTTTTTTAGGTTTTGAATATATTTTTAAATTTGAATTAAGCTCTGTCCAGCATACAATATTTCAGGTACTGGCTATAGTATTACTGCTTTATAATATTGTGCTTTCAAGATTAGCCGGTAAGGTTACAACGGATGCTGACTCTTTTAATTATCTGCACCTCTCACTAATCCAAATCGGTTTCGACCTATCCGTACTTGCCGTGATTACTTATTTCACCGGAACAATTGAGAGCCCGTTATATATATTATTCATATTTCACATGATAATCGGGAGTCTTTTACTTCCCGGATTTGTTATGTACACAATATGCGGTATTATTTTAAGCTTGTTCTCTCTGTCCATTATTCTTGAATACAATAATATCATTCCTCACTACAGAATAAAAGGATTATTTCCGGTCGATATTTATAATGATTTGAATTTTGTTTTAATATTCCTGTCTGCTTTTATAGTTATGATGGCTGTCAGTGTTTTTATTGCAAACACCATAGCACACGAGCTTTACAAGCGTGAACAGGAGTTGAAAGATACGCTGACAAAACTCAGCGAGGCTGAAGCAATAAAGCAGAGATACACAATGGGAGTTGTTCACGAAATAAAAACTCCTATCGTAGCAGTACAGTCATTACTTGATCTGGTATTGCAGAAATTCACCGGACCTATCAGCGAGCAATCAGAAGACAAATTAAAAAAAGCAAGAATACGCTCCGAAGAAGCTATAAATACAATAAACGATGTTTTAAGTATTTCGAAACTGAAACTTCTCGAATCAATTTCCCGGGATAAAATTAATCCGGAAGGATTTCTCAATTCTTTCTCGAAAAATTTTAACTCACTCCTTGAATTCAAGAACATCTCTCTGAAAATATTTGATACGAGAGAAGATAAAAAAGAAATAATTGCAGACCGGAAATTACTTGAACTTGCATTTTCAAATTTAATCGGAAATGCAATTAAATACACACCCGGAAAAGGTGAAATAGAAATATCTATAAACGATTTTAACGAGGAAAATTTACAGATTGAGTTTGCAGACAGCGGTATCGGAATTCCGGAAAAGGATATCAGAAAAATATTTAACGATTTTTACAGAAGTTCGAATGCAAAAATAATAAATGCAGAAGGGTCGGGGCTTGGATTATCGGTTGTGAAGCAAATTATTGAGCAACATAATGGAATAATATCGGCAGAAAGCCCTTCAAGACTTTCAAACGGACAAAATAAAGGAACGGTAATTAAAATTATTTTGCCTTATATAACTGATTTAGTAATTGAAAAAATTTAACGGAAACGCAGCTCTTTAAAAAATATTATATTTAACAGAAAATAATTACTATGAGCACACATACAAAAACGATAAGGACACTTACAGATGATATCACAGATATCACAATGGAGAACCCTGACTTATGTTACCAGTGCGGTAAATGTTCGGCCGGATGCCCTATAAGAAATTATATGGATGAAGCGCCGAACCTTATAATAAGATACGTACAATTAGGTTTATACAATAATGCATTTGAATCACGAACTCCCTGGCTGTGCGCCGGCTGCCAGACCTGCTCCACAAGATGTCCGAAAAACTTTGACCTTGCAAAATTTATGGATGCTTTAAGAGAACTTGCATTAAAAATGGGATATAAAGTAAAGGAAAAGAACCAGCTCAAATTTCACAATGCATTTCTTAAACAAATCCGGAATCACGGCAGAAGCTATGAACTCGGGCTTGTGAGAGATTATAAATTAAGTTCAGGAGACCTGATGTCCGATGTGGATTCTGCTCCGGGAATGTTCCTGAAAGGGAAAATCGGCGTATTTCCCAATAATATAAAAGACAAAGAAAGCGTAAAAAGAATTTTTGAAAAAACTAAGGATAAAAAATGATGGATATCGGATATTACCCCGGCTGCTCCCAGGAAGGGACTGCTAAAGAATATGATAAATCGATTAGAGCAATTCTGAAAGTTCTTGATGTAAACCCTGTGGAACTCGACGACTGGTCCTGCTGCGGAGCAACATCTGCACACGTTACCAACCATAAACTTGCTCTCGCTCTTTCAGCACGGAATCTTGCTCTTGCAGAAAAGCAAAATCTAAAAGAACTGTTCGCCCCTTGTGCAGCTTGCTTCAGCAGACTTGCACTTACGCAATGTGAACTTAAATCCGATTCGAATCTGAAAACCGAAATAGAAGATATCATAGAAAACAAACTGAACGGAACAACTGAAGTGATTAACATAGTTGAGTTATTTAAGAAATTAGGAAGCGATAAGATTAAGGCAAACAGAAAAGTAGAACTTAAAGGATTAAAAGCTGCCTGCTATTATGGCTGTCTGCTCGTGAGACCCCACGAAATAAATGGTTATGATGATGCAGAGATGCCGACTTCAATGGAAGATATTGTAAAAGCGACCGGTGCGGAAGCAATCGAATGGAATTTCAAAACGGAATGCTGCGGAGCAGCACATTCGATTCCAAGAGTTGATATCGTAATAGATTTATCGAAAAAGATTCTTGATGATGCAAAGAAACACGGTGCGAATGTGATAGTTGTAGCTTGTCCGATGTGCCATAATAATCTTGACCTGAGACAGAAACTTATTAAAAGAGAATACAAGAGCCACGAAGACATCCCCGTACTGTATTTATCAGAATTTATAGGGCTTTCGCTCGGTTTTAGTCAGAAAGAGCTTGGAATTGATACACATTATATAAAATTTGAAATGCCGGAATTAAAGAAAAAAGAATCGGAGGTGACTGTATGAAAATCGGAGTATATATTTGCTATTGCGGGGAAAACATAGGCAGAACCGTTGACTGCGAAAGAGTTGCGAAGGAAGCAAAATTTCTACCGGGAGTTGTTCATTCAGTAGATTATAAATATATGTGTTCTGACCCGGGACAAAACCTTATCAAACAAGCTATAAAAGATTATAAACTTGATGGGGTCGTAGTAGGTTCCTGCTCACCGCATATGCATGAAAAAACTTTCAGGAAAGCTTGTGCAGATGCAGGACTGAATCCTTATCTTTGTGAGATTGCAAACCTGAGGGAACACGTCTCCTGGGTACACGATGATAAAGAACTTGCAACTCAAAAAGCAATAGACCTCGTAAGGTTTGCTGTGGAGAAAGTTAAACGAAATGCTCCTCTTACCACAATTCAGGTTCCCGTAACGAAGAGGACACTTGTAATAGGTGGAGGGATTTCCGGAATTCAGGCTGCACTGGATGTTGCTAATGCAGGATATGAAGTTGTACTTGTAGAAAAAGAACCTTCTATAGGTGGGCATATGAGCCAGCTGTCGGAAACGTTCCCTACTCTCGACTGCTCGCAATGTATCCTTACACCGAGAATGGTGGAAGTTTACCAGCATCCGAAAATAAAACTTTTGACATATTCAGAAGTAGAAAAGGTTGAAGGTTTCATTGGAAACTTTAAAGTTACTATTCGAAAAAAAGCAAGATACGTTGACGATACACTTTGTTCGGGATGCGGTGATTGTGCTATCAAATGCCCTATCAAGAAAAAAGCTTTGAGCGAATTTGATGAAGGTCTTACAACCAGAAGTGCTATTTATGTTCCATTTCCTCAGGCAGTTCCGAATATTCCTGTGATAGATACTGAAGTATGCACATATTTCAAAAACGGAAAATGCATGATGTGTCAGAAAGTGTGCGGAAGAGATGCAATTAACTTTGAACAGAAAGATGAATTTTTGACAGAAGAAATCGGAGCAATAATTGTAGCCACAGGATATAAATTATATACAATTGATAAAAAGCCCGAAGATAGTGAAATAAAAGGTTACGGTGAATATGGATACGGAAAATACAAAGATGTAATAGACGGTTTACAGTTTGAAAGAATAGCAAGTGCATCGGGTCCTACATCAGGAGAATTCAAAAGACCTTCCGACGGAAAAGAACCTAAGAAAATTGTTTTCATACAATGCGTAGGTTCAAGGGATGAATCAAAAGGATTCTCTTACTGCAGTAAAATTTGCTGTATGTACACTGCAAAACATGCAATGCTGTACAAACATAAAGTTCACGATGGTGAAGCTTATGTGTTCTATATGGATATCAGGGCAGGCGGAAAAATGTATGAGGAATTTGTCCGCCGTGCAATCGAAGAAGACGGCGTGAAATACATCAGGGGCAGAGTATCAAAGATTTATGAGGAAGATGGTAAATATATAGTAAAAGGTGAAGACACGCTTGCAGGTGTTCCAATTCAGATAGATGCTGATATGGTCGTCCTTGCAACTGCAATGATAGCACAAAAAGAAGCTCCAAAATTTGCTCAGACAATCGGAATACCTTATGATAAATACGGATTCTTCAGTGAAGCCCATCCGAAACTGAGACCGGTGGAATCAACAAGCGGCGGAATATTTTTAGCCGGTGCCTGTCAGTCTCCGAAGGATATTCCTGAATCTGTTTCAATGGCTTCTGCCGCAGCAGCAAAGGCAATGGTTCTATTCGGTTCCGATATGCTCGAAAGAGAACCCACCATTGCTCTCGTAAATGAAAACTTATGTGCAGGATGCTTCTATTGCAGAAAAGTCTGTGCATATAATGCAATAGAGATAAAACAAATTAATGATAAAAATGGAAATCTTATAAAAGAAGTAGCATTTGTAAATAGCGGATTATGCCAGGGCTGCGGAACGTGCAGTGCAACCTGCCCGTCAAAATCCGTTGAACTGATAGGATACACTGATGAACAAATATATGCAGAGATTGCAGCTTTAATGTAATAGTATTTAGAATAGCAAAAAACAAAAAGATTTATTAAAATATTTAAACACTTAGGTCACAAAGGCCACGGCGTAGCAAAGCTACAAACAAAAAAAGAGATAAAAAATATTTTAACATGAAGGCCACTAAGGACCTAAGGACACGAAACTCACGAAGAAGGACCGGAGTTAAATTGTATAATTTTTAGAACAAAAGATCTTAGCATAATTGTAAAATTACTATAAATGTTTCTTGAAAAGTTTGGTTTTTTTTACAACATTATTTAGGACAGTAACACGAAGAAAATAAGAAGATGAAATAAATAGTTTATAAGAAAGAATAAATAAAATAATTATATGGAAACAAAAAAATTTGAACCTAAAATAATTGCTTTCGTCTGCAACTGGTGCACATATACCGGTGCAGACCTTGCCGGTACTTCAAGAATGAAATACCAGCCAAATATAAGGATGATAAAGCTTCCCTGCACTGGAAGAATCGACCCTGTTTTCATCATAAAAGCATTTGAGAGAGGTGCTGACGGAGTATTAGTATCCGGATGCCATCCGGGCGACTGCCATTACAATGCAGGCAACTTCCACGCAAGAAGAAGATGGATAATGTTCAATAAACTTCTTGATTTCCTTGGAATCGATGAAAGCAGAATTCACTTTTCGTGGGTTTCGGCTTCAGAAGGTAAGAAATTTGTTGACGTAGTAAATGGATTCGTCAATAAAGTGAAAGCAAAAGGTCCTTTTGAAAAATATGCAAAATTAAATAAGGAGTATGTAATAAATGGATGATATCAAAACAATAGCGAAAGAACTTTTATCGTCCGGAAAAGTGAATGCCGTAATCGGATATGTGAATGGTACAGACAAGAGAACGAAACCATATATTGCAACCACTCCGGAAGAAGCCGATAAACTTGTAATAAATGATTACATACTGAACAATCTTGCTGTTTATCTTACGAGAAAAGAAGTAGAAAAATATGGTAAAGTAGCAATCGTGGCAAAAGGTTGTGATATAAAATCCATTGTGGCTCTCATTCAGGAAAGCCAGATCAAAAGGGAAAATGTTCATATTATAGGAGTTAATTGCAGCGGTGTTCCAAAAGATTTTGGTATTGAATTCAATGCTGAGACAATATCGGCGAAATGCCTTAACTGCCAGGTAAGAACTCCGCATATATACGATTCCCTTACAGGTGAAGCAAAAGATTTACCGAAAGCAGATGATAACAACCTGAAGACTATAAGAAAAGTGGAAGCTATGACAGCAGAAGAAAAGTGGGACTTCTTTGAAGAAGAGTTTAATAAATGCATTAAGTGCTATGCCTGCAGGCAAGCGTGTCCGCTTTGTTATTGCGAAAGATGTATTGTTGATAAATCTGTTCCGAGATGGATTGAAAGGAGTGCCCATAAAAGAGGAAACTTTTCCTGGAATCTTATCAGGGCATTTCATTTAAGCGGGAGATGTATCGGCTGCAATGAATGTGAAAGAGCTTGCCCGATGGATATTCCACTGTCACTTCTCAACAGAAAAATGGGTATGACTGCCAAAGAGGAATTTAACTATACACCCGGAATGGATATAAATACTCCGACTCTCGTCGGCAGCTATGACTTAAAAGACAATGAAGATTTTATTGAATAATGAGATTTTATTTTAATGACAAAAGTCATCCAAAATATTAAATATTTTTTAGTAACCCACAGATTTAAAGACTGTGTGAAAATAGACATAGCCCACGGTTTTAACCGTGGGGAAAATAAACGAACAATAATTCTAACCGTTTTAACGGTTTATTTAAATTATATTTTTTAATGATCAGATTATTTAAAGACTATTAATTTATGGAAGAAAAAATCATAACGAAAGAAAAGCTGAAAGAATTTTGCAATGAGCTTCTCGGGCAAAATATTGATATCATCACTTCCGGAGATAAAGGATATTTCAGAATGAAAAATGGTGATGAAGTTTTTTTAAACCCGAAAGTGAGACCGACTAAGGCATCATTCAAAGAATACATTTTTCCGAAATCAGAGCCAATTATATATTACAAGAGAGATGTTGATAAAGTCGAGTTGATTGATGTTGAAGTCGGAAATAAAACACAGGTAATATTCGGAGCAAAACCCTGCGACATCAAATCAATTTCTATTCTTTCAAAAATATTTAACTGGGATTATAAAGACGAATTTTTCAATACGCGTGCGAATAATACCATTTTAATTGGAATGATGTGTGAATATTCAGATAAATTCTGTTTTTGCACATCTGTAAATTTAAGTCCTGTTTCAGACGAAGGTTCTGATTTATTTCTGATTCCGCTTGATGAAAATAAATTTGCGGTAAGAATAGTTACGGAAAAAGGAGCTGAATTTATAAAACCTTACACAAAATTTTTCTCTGACGGAAATAAAGAGAGTTCTGAAACGAAAATGAAATCTGTTAAATTCCCGGAAAAAGTGTTTGAACCGGAAAAGGTCAGAGAATGGATTACAAATAACTTTGAACATAAATACTGGGATGAGATTGGAAAAATGTGTCTCGGATGTGCTCAATGTGCATTTGTATGTCCCGTCTGCCATTGCTTCGATATTGTTGACGAAGATTACATTTATACAGAAGGAAGAAGAATGAAAAACTGGGATGGATGTCAGTTCAGTTTATTTACACTTCACGCTTCAGGACACAATCCCCGTGAAGATCAAAGTAAAAGATACAGGCAGCGGATATCACACAAATTCAAATATTATGTAGATAAGTTCGATAATATCTTATGCACCGGATGCGGAAGATGTTCAAGAGGCTGCCCTGTAAGCATAGATTTAAAAGAAATCGTAACCGACATTAACGAATTAGCATCAAATAACTAAAATTTTATTAAAGAAACTTAAAGACTTTATAAATTTATATGGAAAACATTTATAAGCCGTTCTTAATGGAGTTAAAAGATATAATATCGGAAACTCCTGACACGACAACTTTCAGGCTTCAGTTCAAAGATCCTGAAATCGCAAAAACATTCAATTTTAAAGCAGGTCAGTTCGGTGAATATTCAGTATTCGGAGAGGGAGAATGCACATTTTGCATAGCCTCTCCCCCGACCAGGTTGGAATACATCGAATGTTCATTTAAGAAAGCCGGAAAAGTAACTGATGCTCTTGCAAGTTTAAATATAGGGGATACAGTCGGATTCAGAGGACCTTACGGCAATTACTTCCCTGTCGAAGAAATGAAAGGAAAGAATGTTGTATTTATCGCAGGTGGAATCGGGCTTGCTCCGGTGAGATGTGCAATTGATAATGTTCTCGATCTAAGAAATGATTTCAAAGATATCACAATAATCTATGGTGCAAGAACCGTAGCCGACCTTGTATATAAAGATAAAATCGAAGAGTGGAAAAACAGAAAAGATATAAAAACAGTTGTTACAGTTGACCCGGGCGGGGAAACTCCTGACTGGAAAGGTGAAATTGGATTTGTTCCCAACGTAGTTGAAAAAGTTGCCCCAAAAGGCGAAAACACAATTGCAATAGTCTGCGGACCTCCGATAATGATAAAATACACAATGCCGGTACTCAACAAACTCGGATTCAAAGATGATGATATTATAACAACACTTGAAAACAGAATGAAATGCGGACTTGGAAAATGCGGCAGATGTAATATCGGAAATGTTTATGTATGCAAAGACGGACCAGTATTCACTTACACACAATTAAAAGAACTACCGCAGGAATATTAATAATTAGTGTTTTTCATATTTTAAAATCAAACAATTTGTTTTATATTATTAACAAAATTAAATGATGTTAATATGAAAATCACGGTTATCGGAGCCGGGAATGTGGGAACAGCCTGCACCACGGAAATTGCAGAAAAAGAAATTGCCGAAGAAATTGTCCTGCTCGACGTAAACGAAGGTAAGACTAAAGGAAAAGCTCTTGACATCTGGGAGGCATCGGCAATACTGAGTTTTGATACAAGAGTGAAAGGAGTAAGCGAAGATTACTCTGCGACAGCAAACTCCGGCGTGATAGTGGTAACAGCCGGTATTCCGAGAAAACCGGGTATGAGCAGAGATGACCTTATATCAACGAATGCACATATTGTAAAATCTGTTGTAGAAAATTCCGTTAAATATTCCCCTGAGGCAATTTTCATAGTTGTTTCGAATCCGCTTGATGTAATGACGTACGCAGCATATCTTGCGGCACAACCTATAAAATCTTCAAAAGTTTTTGGTATGGCAGGAATTCTTGATACTTCGAGATACAAATCCTTTCTTGCAGTAGAACTGAACATTTCCCCTAAAAGCATACACGCAATATTGATGGGAGGACACGGAGATTCAATGGTGCCGCTTCCAAGATATACCTCAGTTGCAGGAATACCGATAAGGGAATTCATTAGTGAAGAAAAACTGAATGAGATAATTGAGAGGACAAAAAAAGGCGGGGCTGAATTAGTGAACCTGATGGGAACATCCGCATGGTATGCACCGGGAGCAGCAGCAGCACAAATGGTTGAAGCAGTGGTCAGAAATCAAAAGCGAATATTCCCTGTATGTGCCGGTCTGAACGATGAATACGGATTAAAAGATATGTATCTGGGAGTTCCTGTAGTATTAGGTAAAAACGGAATCGAGAAAATAATAGAATTACAACTTACAAAAGAGGAACTTGAACTTGTCCATAAATCAGCAAGGGAAGTGAAGGAATTAATGAAAGTACTTGATGATATGAATTTGTTTGAAAAAAAGTTCGGGGATAAAAATCCTATCTGATATAATTCAATGGATTTTTTTTTCGTCTTTTGCTATTGAGGAAAAAATCAGAGATGCAATTGCAATGATGATTCCAAAAATAAAAGTATATTTAAATCCTTTCATTAATGATTCGACGGGCAATATTTTTATCAGACTTTTTTCCGGTACGAAGATAGAGAATATTGCACCGTAAAGACAAACTCCGAGTGCAGAACCCGCACGGTTAATCGTAATCATAATACTTGAAATTATCCCCTTTTTATCTTCAGGAGCATACGCCATAATCATATTTGTATTTGATGGTATGAATGTGCCGATTGCAATTCCGAATAGTGCAACCGATATAACAATCATATATATTCCCGAAAAGCTTCCGGATATATAAAAAAGAATATATGCTGCAATTGTCATTATAATACCGGCAATGCATATTTTTTTACAGCCAATTTTATCAGATAAATGTCCTGAAATCGAACCCGATATCACCTGCATAACCGATGGTATAACCATAAGCAGACCGGATTCATTTATCGATAATCCCCTGCCCCATTGAAGATAAAACGGAAATATGAATACCATTCCGTTTGTCAGAAGATAAATGAACATAAAAGCAACAGATGCAAAAATAAAATTTTTGTTCTTAAAAAATGTCAGATCAAGCAAAGGAAAAGAGAACCTGTTTTCCCTGATATAGAATAAAACAAAAAACACAATCGAAATAAAAAACCCTGATAATATAGTATAAGAATTCCATCCAAAATCGTTGCCATTATTTATTGAAAACAGAAAAGCAAGGAGACCAATAAAGATATAAACTGCACCCTGTATATCAAATCTAACCTCTTTATTCAAAGTCTGATGTGAAGGTATATATTTCAGAGTCAGAGCGATGGTAATTAATCCGATAGGGATATTAATCAGGAATATTGAGCTCCAACCGAACATACCGATGATGTAACCGCTCAATCCTCTGCCGATGATACCTCCAAGAGCAACAAATGCATAATTAAAGCCGTAAATTCTTCCGCGCATTTCGGGTGGTATGTATGCAGAGATCAATGCAGGAGAAAGAGCGAAGAGAATTGCTCCGCCTACTGCCTGAACTATCCTTGCAACTATGAGAAAATTATAATCGGGAGATAATCCTGCAAAGAATGAACCAAGAAAAAATACAATTATCCCGATGTTAAAGAGTTTTTTGAATCCGAATCTATCTCCTAATTTTCCGAAAAGAAGAAGAAAACTTGTAACCACCAGGAAATATATCCACACAACACGTGATACTTCGTTGATGCTGATTGAGAAACTCTGTGATAATACGGGAAGTGATATGCTCACTATATTAATATCAAGTCCGAGCAGTAAATGCACGAGACATAAACTTACAATCAGATAAAATCTGTTTTTATTGTCAGTTACTATGTAATTCATATAATTTGTTTACAAAAATACTGCTAATAATTAGTAATTAGTAATTAATAATTAGTAACTAGTAACTAAGTGGTTTTTAGAAAAATTTTTTAGCCGTTGTTGATGTTTGAACGAAGAGCCACCAACAACAATTTCTTTTTTAGCTGAGTCTCCCTGTCCTTTTGGGACTCAGCGTTGTCATAAATTTGTTATCCTGTTAATCCTGTCCGTTTTCTTCATGATCTTAGTGGTCTTAGTGTTGAAATTATTTTTAATGTAAATGAATATTTTTTTTCATATAAAATGCTGTAAAATATTGGTATTTTTATGATTATTTAATCGATTTATTTGTTATCATATACGTAAACCTATTGAAATTTAATTTCTATTTATGACAAGATTGTTTCTATTTGTTCTGCTGCTATTTGTAAATTCTGCTTTTGCGCAAAAGGGTTCTATTGAAGGAGAAATTTTAGATAAAGATAATAATAATCCGGTAATCGGAGCAAATATTACGTTATCATCACTTCAGATGAAGACTGTTTCTGATATTAACGGATTATATAAATTTGAAAATATACCCGCAGGAAATTATACATTAACTATCTCTCACGTTGGATATGCTATTGGAAATATTGCGATACAGGTGATTGACGGGAAAAAATTAAAATTATCAATAAAATTAGCGCCATCCTCAATAACAGTCGGAGAGATTGTGGTTTCAAGTGTAAGATATGAAACACTGATAAAAGATGTATCACTTCCAATGGAAGTTGCAACCGGCGAAGAGATTTCCGAAAGAAGTTATCTCACGGTTCCGGATATATTAAAAGTAAAATCCGGTATCGCCCTTACAAGAGACGGTATATGGGCAACTGATATCAGCATACGGGGATTAAGCAAAAATAACGTAGTAACACTAATAGATGGTAATAGAATAGAGACTGCGACTGATTTATCTGCAAGACTTTCGATGATAGACCTTAATGATATAGACAGAATTGAAGTCATAAAAGGTGCGGCTTCCTCACTTTATGGAACAGGAGCTTTTGGGGGTGTGGTGAATATATTCACTAAAAATGGATTTTTTAATAACAGACCTTATATCACGGGTTCATTAACAGGAAGTTTTAATTCAGTAAATGATAACGGAAACGGAAGCATTAACCTGAACACAGGAGCATCCCGATGGTATCTGAAATTAACCGGAAGTATGAGAAGTGCAAAAAATATAAATACTCCGAACGGTGAACTAAAGAACAGCCAGTTTAACGATAATAGTTTTTCAGGGAATTTGGGTATTATGCCTTTTAAAAACCAGGAATTCAAATTGCAATACCAGAGATATGAAGCAAGAGACATAGGCATTCCCGGAGGCGGTACGCTTTTTCCGGCAATAGCGATTGTAAGTTATCCGAAAGAAAAGCGGGATATGATAAGCGGAGAATATAGTATAAAGAATATTCTTCCTTATCTTGTGAAAGTTTCGCTCAAGTATTTTTATCAGAGCATATTAAGGGATGTGGTAGTTCTCCCGGCTCAGGTTGTTACCAAACCGACTCAGAGAGTCAGCGTATTGAAACTCACTCCCAACGCAAGACATTACACAAACGGAGTTCAATTCCAGACTGATTGGCAAATCGGAAAATTTAATTATTTAATTGCGGGTCTCGACTTATGGAGAAGAAACCTTGACAGCAAGAGGGAAAGATTCCAGAAGATTGAAACACTTGATTCGGTTACACATAATGTGAATAGCACAACATATAAAACCACAGGCGAAAGACCCATTCCGGAATCGGATTACACAAGTCTCGGAGCTTATGCACAGAATGAAACTAAGTTATTTTCGGATAAATTAAAAATGACACTTGGCGGAAGAATCGACCGTGTGAAGACCACGAACGCACTCACATATAATCCTGTTTATGAAATTGTAAATAACGGAATCATTAATTACACTCCTGCGGGACAGAAAATAATATGGAATTCAAGAGAAACAGAGGATCTATCGTGGAGCGGGAATCTCGGATTGCTTTATAATGCATTCAAAGATATTGATTTTACTTTTACAGCAGCTCGTTCATTCCGTTCGCCTTCGCTTGAAGAGAGATACCAGTATATTGATTTAGGAAATCTTGTAAGGATTGGAAATCCTGACTTAGTTCCCGAGAAGGGATTATTCTTCGATGCAGGTGTGAGAATCTGGAAAAATAATCTGAACATAACCGGAAATGTATATATAAATTCATTCAAAGATTTAGTTGCGGAAATTCCCGGAACATATGAGGGAAGACCTGCTTATATTAAAACAAATATCGGCGAAGCAAGATATTACGGATTTGATTTTGATTTTATCTATAATATTTACAAGCAAGTATTAGTTTACGGAACACTTGCATACGTAAGGGGCGAAGATACCGGAAATAACACTGACCTACCGCAGGTTCCGCCACTTAATGGCAGACTCGGGATAAAGATACCGTTGTTCAGCTATGTAACCATTGATTTCTCCTCAATATTATTTGCAGAGCAAAATAAAATTGCCGCTGGAGAAATTACAACTCCCGGATATGCAACATTTGATTTAGGAATATATTCGAATCCGTTGAAATATTATGGAATGAAGTTTCAGTTAGTTGGTGGAATAGAAAATATACTTGATAAATCATACAGAGATCACCTGGCAACGAACAGAGGATCAATCACAAGTGAACCCGGAAGGAATTTTTACTTCAGAGTGAATGTGGACTGGTAAAATTTATGTTGTTGGTGACGCTCCGCTAAAACACCAACAACGGCTGAAAAAAGCATCTCTTATCGTTACGAAGGCCACCTTCGTAATGATTATCGAATTGCGTTTACGTGTCGAAGTCCCGATTCACTTCGTTCATACGTGATCTATGACTGGAGATTAGGAACTTGAGGGGCAAGGGGGACAAGCCCCCCTTGTCTAAAAACACTTTTCCTTGAGCAAGGGGGGCAAGCCCCCTTGTCTAAAGTACTTTTTATTTTATATTTGGTTTTATTAGTAATGAGATTGTGAAGGTGGAGCCTTTGCCGGATTCACTTTCGACTTCAATTTTTCCGTTGTAGAATTCTACATCTTCGGTCTTAAAACCGATACCCTAAACAGACTGAAGCATCGGTATGAGAATACTTTATCGTTTATTAGCAAAATCCGGTAGAATTATTAATCTTTTATCTCGAGATCGACGAGCTTTGATGTAACACCGGGAATGACGGATATTTTCCGTGACATTTCATCTTTCTGCTCTTTAGTTCCGTACAATTCAAGAATAAGAAGTCCCTGATCTGAACAATTATCAAGAATTCCGTCGTGTATTCCAAGACGCGTTTTTATCAGACAACCCCATGCGGTTAATACCTGCTGAACTTTTACTGCGGAATCTTTTCTGTTTCCGATAAGGATTAACAATATTGTTTTTTCCATATTAATATTTTATAGATTAAAAAGCCTATTTTCAATAAAAAGGAATGATGTGAATAAACCTGAAAATTAGTAGTAAATATTTGTAACTTCAATAATATCTGCTTCGGGATCCTGAACTCTCAGGAAATTAACAAATTCCTTATTGAAATATTCACTATTGTTTTTTTCAAATTCTTTCATAAGGTCACGGATTTTTTCATATTCAAGAGTTGTTTTCAAGAAATCAAGCTCTTCATTATCATCGAAAATCCTGTAATAAAATATTTTCTTGTTTTCCATTATAAAAAGTTTAAATTAGTATTTTATCTGAATGAAGTAAATCAGAGAATAATTCATTTTTTATTGACTCCGCATTTTTATGGGCGTTTGAAACAGAATTCAGTATATACCTGTTAGCTACAAACATTTTTCTTGATTCAATTTCAGCTTCGTCAAGCAGCATATATCCGATGTATAAATAGCTGTATAATTCAACCAGGTCTTTTGCAGCTACATCCTGGAATGCGTGGTCTTTTTTATCAATTACATATTTAAGGCAATCGTAGAATATTGTTCTGATTTCTTTCAGGTAATCTGCAAGTCTGGAGAGTCCGCCTTTGTATTCTTTTGCTTCCCTTTCATTATAGTATTCAGAAAGAACATCATTGAGCACACCACCTATTGCAGCAACAATCTGAAGCTGGCTGGTTCCTTCATAAATATTTGTGATACGGGCATCGCGTGCAAGGCGTTCCACCCTGAACTCCCTCATATAACCGGTTCCTCCGTGAATTTGAAGCGAGTCATAGGTAATCTTATTTGCAGATTCCGTGAGGATATACTTAGAAAGCGGAGTAAGAAAGTTTGCAAGTTTAGTAAGTTGTTTTGCTTTATTGTTTTCGTCTGCAAATGGTTTTCCTTCTTTCTTTAATATTTCAATATGATGTTCAAGATTTTCTTTTAAGTCCACCATTTTCCCCGCACTGTAGAAAAGCGAACGGTTGCTTTCAAGCATTACCCTCATATCGATAAGCATATTTGCAACTACCGGAATATTATAAATAGCTTTTCCGAATTGTTCTCTTTCTTTTGCATATTTCAAAGCTTCTTCATAAGCGCACTGAGATATCCCGAGTGCCTGTGCAGAAACACCCATTCTTGCGCGGAACATTAAATCGAAAACATATTTTATCAAACCGAATTTTCTCACACCAACTAATTGTGCCGGTGTATCATTAAACTGAAGCTCGCAGGTAGGTGATCCGTGTATTCCGAGTTTGTTTTCAATCCTTCTGACAACTACCGTATCATCACCATAACAGGCAAAAAGACTTAGTCCCCTGCCGTCTTTGATATCAGTTTCCGAACGTGCAAGAACCAGAAGAATATTTCCGTTACCATTAGTTATGAATCTTTTGACCCCTTTTAAAAACCATTTACCATTATCATCCTGATATGCGCGGAGCTTCACAGCCTGAAGGTCTGAACCTGCATCGGGTTCTGTAAGAGCCATAGCTCCGGTATATTCACCTGTACAAAACTTAGGAAGGAATTCCTCTCTCTGTTCTTCACTTCCAAATTTTTTAATTGTATCAGCAATATCCATCAAGCCGTAAATATTCATTAATGATGCATCGGCACGGGATATCATTTCAACTGCCATTAGGTAAATAGTAAAGGGGAAATTCAATCCACCATACTTTCTAGGAAATATGATACCCATCATTTCCGCCTGATTGAGGCGTTCAAGATTTTCCTGAGTACCTTTTGCATAATCTACTTTTCCATCTTCATAATGAGCTCCTTCGAGGTCAACATCAATTGCCCTTGGAGCTATAAAATTACCCGCAATATCTCCGACAATTTCCAGAACTTTTCTGTAATTTTCGATAGCATCTTCATAGTTGACAGGTGCATAATTGAATTCTTTTGCCTGCTCATAATTATCTTCGGCAAGTGCTGCAACTTCCTGAATGTTCAGATTATTGAAATGGAATTGCAAATCCTTATTATCTAAGAAAAAATTCGGCATTATTTTTATTTCAGTTTATGTTTGTAAGTTTCAATGAACATTGGAATTACGTCTTTCGCATCACCGACAATTGCATAATGGCTGACATCAAAAATCGGTGCATTTGGATCGGTATTTATGGAAATAATTTTATTTGCTTCCTGCATACCAGCCCTATGCTGAATTGCTCCCGAGATACCAACTGCAATATATAATTTTGGTCTTACCGTTACGCCGGTCTGCCCCACTTGTCTTTCGTGAGGAATAAATCCTGCATCAACAGCTGCACGGCTGCCTGCTACTTCAGCACCAAGAACTTTAGCAAGATCAAATATTAATTTGAAATTACCCTTTGTACCTAATCCATAACCTCCGGCAACAATTATGGGAGCACCTTTAAGATTAATTTTACTTTCTTCCCTGTGCTGTTCGAGAATTTTTACAAACATATCCGAAGCATCAGGAGTGTAAGGGACTTCCGTAATCTTTGCTGCTTTAGGTTTATCAAAAATATGTTTTTCCATAACACCTTCGCGGACTGTAGCCATCTGGACAGGGTTATCAGGAGTAATAATAGTTGCAATGATATTACCTCCGAATGCAGGTCTAATTTGCAGAAGGAGTTTTTCATACTTTGCTTTAAGATATTCTACATCTGCAATCTGCAGGTCTGTACAATCTGCCGTCAAACCGCTTTTTGTGTTTGAAGCGACACAAGGTGCAAGATCGCGTCCGATAATAGTAGCGCCAAACAGCACTATTCTCGGGGTATGACTTTTAATCAGATTATTTAGTATTCTGCTATATGGAAGAGTTTTATACATTTTCAAATCCGGGTGGTCCGCAAGAAGTACTTCATCGACTCCGTATCTGAAAGTCTCCACGGCAATTTCCCTGACTCCATCTCCAATAACGACGGCTTTCAGTACACCCTTCATACTATCAGCAAGTTTTCTTCCTTTGCTTAAAAGTTCAAAACTTACATCAGCAGGCTTTCCGACTCTCTGTTCAATAAATACCCAGACTTCGTTTGTATGTTTTATCATATAATAGATTGTAAAATAAAATTTTCTTTTTAATGTTATCTTTAGAAACCTATCCTAAAATATGGTCTTCAAGTAAATTATCAATCAACTTACCAATACCATCTTTAGTGGCATCTACTTTAATATGTGAACCACCGCCTAAGACTACAGAATCGACTTTATATACTTTTGTGGGTGAACCTTTTATTCCGCATCTCTCAATATCGAGTTTCAAATCATCCATTGTAAGTGTCGGAATAAAGAGATTGCGTTCTTTATATTCAAAAACCAATTTATCTATATAAAGAAGTGAATTACCCTCAGTAAGTTTTTCGAGATCCATAAGGGATCTTGCATTTTTGTAAGCCATAACCCTTTTAGCTTTGAATGGTCTTGGTTCGGCTGCTTCTTTGATTACTGTGAGCAATACCGGTAATTTTGCTTCCACGATTTCGTAACCACCTTCAATTTTTTTTCTGATTTTTGCAACACCATCTTTTATATCAAAAAATTTTTCAGTGTAAGTGACCTGCGGTATGCCGAGTTTTTCTGCTGTCTGAGGTCCCACCTGAGCAGTATCCCCGTCTATGGCTTGCCTGCCGCCGATAACAAAATCAAAATGACCTATTTTTTTTATAGCTTCGCTTAATACATAAGATGTAGCAAGAGTATCAGCTCCGGCAAATTTTCTGTCACTGATCAGATATACTTCATCTGCACCCATATAGAGACAATCACGCAGAATATCTGAAGCCCGGGGTGGTCCCATAGTAATTGCAGTGACTTTTCCGCCGAATTTATCTTTCACCTGAAGGGCTAGCTCCAAAGCGACTAAGTCTTCAAAGTTAAATATCGCAGGAAGCATTGAACGATTAACCGTTCCGTCATCTTTCATAACCTTTCCGGATATATTTGCAGTATCAGGAACCTGCTTTACTAATACGATTGAGTTATACATTATCTGAAAAATTTAAACACAAAATTAACAAATTCAGCAACAAAGTTCAAATTCTAAAATACCGTTCATAGGATTCGTAGAATTCATAGGATTAAAAGAATTTAAGAAATTTTTAGGATTTTTACAATTCGCAGAATAAAAACACTAATTGTAATATATATAAAAATTTTAACCCGCATCAGGTTATAATTATCATCGTTATTAAATATAATTCTAATAATCAAAAATGAAATTACTCAATAATGCAGTTTATATCAGCATTTACAAATCTTTGTTTTATAAACTCTATTCTTGAATCAGAAATTGACAATTTTTTATCCATTTTATATTCAAGACCAATAGCTGAATATTTTGATTCACCCAAATTATGGTATGGAAGAAGGCGAGTATTGATTAAATTTTTTTTTCTGCAATAGCTGATTATTTCGTCAACAATGACATCAGTATCATTAAAACAGGGAATAACCGGAATACTGATTGTAATTTTTTCTTTTGCAATTGAATACAAGTTTTCAAGATTTTGCAAAATGATTTTATTATCCGAACCTGTGAATGATTTGTGTAATTCGGAATTAATACATTTTAAATCGAAATAAAAAAATTCGAATTTATCAATAAAATTTTTTACGTTTTCCCAATTGAATAATCCACAAGTTTCAACTCCAACAGAGATACCTCTTTTAAAACACAGTTCAAGTAATTCTTTTGCAAATTCCGGCTGTGATAGTGGTTCGCCACCTGAAAACGTCACTCCGCCGCCGGAATTCCGGAAGAATAATTGATTTGTAATAATTTTATTAATTAATTCCTGTGCTGATATGTCTTCTCCAATAATTTTTAAACCTTGCTCAATACAATTATTAATACATTCTCTTTTTTCACATCTACAGCAAATTTCTCTTTTAAAAACAGGATAACTGTTATTATCCTTAGACACCGCATTAAAAGGACATGATTTAAAACATTGTAAACATTTCTGACAGAGATTTTTATTATGGAATAAATCAAGAACGAATGATTGACCTTCAGGATTAGAACACCATTTGCAAGCAAGTGGACAACCTTTGAAAAATATTATTGTTCTGATTCCTTCACCATCGTTGACTGCAAATTCCTGTATGTTGAATATCATTCCCATGTATACTTATTAGTAATTGATACAAAATTCCAAATCAGGGGATTGGGAATGAGATGGAAGTTCAGCTGTATCCTCAGGATAAAAAAAATTATAGTCCATGCTCAGTGCGTTCGATTACCTGGTCCTGAATAGATTTGCTTAATTCAACAAAAAAGGCACTAAATCCTGCAACTCTTACAATCAAATCCCTATAATTTTCCGGATATTCTTGAGCATCACGCAGCATATTACTATCAACTACGTTAAATTGCAATTGAAAACCCGTATATCCAAAATATGAATGAATCAAAGCAAGCAATTTTTTAGAACCCTGAATTCCTTTAATTGCATTTGGATGAAACTTAAGATTATGTAATCCACCCCTGATTTTTGTATGGTCAATTTTACTTGCTGACAAGAGTACCGATACAGGACCGTTCAAATCTGTTCCCGGATATGGCGAAGTAACTCCATCGCAAAGTGGTTCCTCGGCTTTCCTTCCGTCAGGAGATGCACTGCAAACTTTACCAAACGGTGTGTGAGTACTGATTGCAAGCATCGACGGGTCATATGGTTCACCCAAATAATTTTTATTCTGAATAACATAATCACAATAAACATCAAATAATTCCTCATAAATTTTATCAACATAATCATCATTATTTCCCCACTTCGGAGCTTGCAAAGCTTTTAATCTCAACTTTTCGAATCCTCGCCAGTTATTACTGCATGCTATTTTTAATTCATTCATTGTACAGAGTTTTTCGTCTTCAATAATTTTTTTCACAGAAGCAAGAGAATTAGCAACATTAACCATACCTGTACTTAATGTGGTTGGAGTGCTGTTATTTATGGCACCTCCATCATCAAGTGAAAGTCCGCATTCTATGCAATCACGAATCAATGTAGAAGAATAAATTAAATTAGTTGTTTGCCTGTGAGCTGCCATTACATAATTCCAATATCGCTGCCAATTACTGATTGCATTCTTTAAATGAAATTTATAAGCATTCAAAAGTTCATCATAAGTTTCCGGAATATTTGTTTTATCAAACTCAATACCTGTTCTCGGGTCAATTCCACCGTTCATTGCGAGTTCAAATAATTTCATATGGTTGATAAATCCTGCCTGAACAATTCCATAGCTCATACCTTCGAGTGTCGGCTCAGTGCATCCTCCCATTGCGGCATATTTTCTTATTATAGATAAAGGTAATTTTGTCTTTTGTAATTCATGCTGAATATAAATTTTCATATTAAACCAGGCAGGAAATCCACATCCTGTCTTAACACATTCTATTGCTTTCAAAAGAAATTCTTCACTTAAAGTGTCATCATACCAGATTGATAGTGTTGGTTGAGTTGTCTGACAGTTAATTGCTGATTGAAGAATCAATAAAGAAAGTTCATTATCACCCCTTCTCCCGTGTTCATCAGTCCCACCAAGAATCATATTCTGATAAAGATTTCCTGAACCAAGTCCTTCCCAGGAAAAAGATGCAACATATTCGATTTCGGTCATTTTAATACGAAGAGCTTCAAGGAGTTCAAGAACTTCTTCATTTGTAATGATTCCTTTTTCAATATCCTTTTTATAAAAAGGATACATATACCTGTCAAATCTTCCGGGACTATATCCGAGCTGTGCACCTTCTATGTGACCTGCCAGATAAATAAACCAGAATGCTTGAACAGCTTCTTTAAAATTTCTTGGAGGATTCGCCGGAACATTTTCGCATCTTTCTGCAATTTCCTTAAGTTCGAATTTTCTTTTAAGGTCAGAAGTCCTTTCGGTTTCAATCAGTGCTGCAGTAGCATAATTATTCGCCCAATTAATTGTTGCTTCCAGAACCCTTATCCCGGCTTTCCAAAAATAAATTTTCTCGGCTGACTTATAATCTGTAACAACTGTATCTCTGATTTTTAATTTCATCCGCTCGACTATTTTAAGAAATCCATCATTAAGTGCAGTTTCAAAATCCAGAACATATCTGCCTTCAGGAGCAGGATCGTGAGGAGCCGTATAGAGAACAGCTTTCCAGCCTTTCTCAATATATTCGGCATTTTTAAAAGAAGTTTTCCAGAGAGAATCACCAACATCCTGCATTGATTTTCCGAGCCAGTATTCAGCACAATCGTATAAAACTTTTTTATCTTCTTTCGAAAGCAGGAATTTTTCCGAGAAAAATTCATACTCTCCGCTGTCAGCAAGTTCTTTAGATTTGGCTATGCCTCCGCCTGTTCCAAGGTCAGTGACTTTATCCTGTGCTTCGTGTTCTTCATTCCGAAATTCATGTGTGATATATTGAGAGGCATAATTACAATATGGAATTGCTCCGCGAACAAACCGTGTTTTTGAACCTACAAACGGTTCATATTCTCTTATTACAGGTGTTAGATTTTCGATTGAATAAGAGTGACATTCGGCTCTGCGTTCAAAGATATTCATTCCGTCAGATTTTTTATGAGCTTCGGTATAGTATTTAATGTATTCGGAATCTATAATAAGTGGTTCAGATAGATATTTTTCTCGCATTGAAGTGATTCTCGATGTCGATGGATTTCCTTTAATTTCCCTTTGCTCAAATAATTTGGTATCGGATTGGGAATTCATAAACTTATAATTTTAAATTAATAGTCTAAAGAATAAAAATGAAACAGATTATTATCAATCAAAATGAAAAATCGATAAATAAAGATTAATAAAAAATAGATAAAAAAATGGTTAAACACTTTCTGCGAGTTTAGCAGACCTATCGGCAGTCTTAAGCTTGTCAATAATTTCATTTAGCTTCCCTTCCATAATTTCATTAAGGTTATACAAGGTTAATCCAATCCTATGGTCCGTTAAACGATTTTGCGGAAAGTTATAAGTTCTTATTTTATCGCTCCTGTCACCGGATTTTACGATAAGTTTTCTCTTGGCTGAGAGTTCCTTATCACGCTTTTCCAATTCGAGATCATACAGACGTGAGCGCAATACCTTCATAGCTTTTTGTTTATTTTTCAACTGTGAACGTTCATCCTGACACTGAACTACAATACCTGAAGGAATATGAGTAATTCTGATAGCAGTTTCGACTTTATTAACATTTTGTCCTCCAGCACCTCCTGAACGAAAGACATCTATTTTCAAATCATTTTCATTCACTTCAACATCAAGATCTTCTGCTTCGGGTAATACAGCCACGGATGCGGCAGATGTATGCACTCTTCCATTAGCTTCTGTTTTTGGAACACGCTGTACACGATGCACTCCGCTTTCGTATTTAAGATCGCCGTAAATCCGCTTTCCGCTTACATTCACAACCACTTCTTTGATCCCCCCGGGAATTGAAGATTCATTGAAATCAATAAGTTCCATAGTCCAGTTTCTTGTTTCGAAATATTTCTGATACATCCTGTATAATTCGGCTGCAAATAAAGCTGCTTCATCACCTCCTGTGCCGGCGCGGATTTCTAATATAGCATTCTTTTCATTCTCCGGATCGTCAGGAACAAGTAAGTCTTTTATTTTAAGTTCAAGTTCGGAGAATTTGTTTTCGAGTAATTCCTGTTCTTCTTTAGCAAGTTCTTTTAGTTCGGCATCTTTTGTATTGTGGAGTAGATCTTTATTTTCCTCTAATTGAATTTTTAATTTATTATATGCATCATAGGTTTCTACGATTTCTGTAAGTGATGAATATTCTTTTGAAAGCTTACGGAATTCATTTTGGTCATTTATAGTTTCGGGCTTCGAGAGCAAGTCCGCAATTTCGAGGTATCTTGATTTTACTTTTTCTAATTTTTCGAACATTAAATTTCTATTATATTTTAAAAATTACATAAAAAAAAGCAATCATTCATTATGATTGAATGATTGCTCAATATTTTTAAAAGAGTATCTACTTTACGAGATTGAACTTCTCAGCAAACTGCCCTATTAGCGGTAATGGTTTTGCAACTCCCTGTAATGCATTTATAAGTCCCATAATCTGGAAGACAAAAATCGGGATAAAAAGAATTGCACCGATTCCGCAAGTGATGAAGGCAATAATTCCGCAAATCACACTTGCAATAACAAGTACTATAGATTGCGAAGTATGAAACATAACAAATTTATTTTTACGATGTTCTTCAATAACAAGCGGAAGCCAGAAGAGAATATAAGCAACCGCCGCCATTCCTCTCCCTGATTCAATTTCTTCGGGAGTAATATTATATTGTGTTTGGTTTTCAGTCATATTTCAGGTTAAAATTATTTTACTAAATTGAATTTTGCTGCTATATCACCGATAAGAGGTGATGATAGAGGTAGTATTTATATTTCATTTTTATCCCCGGCTCAGATTATCAGTGTTCTTTTTGTTTTATTTGCTATTTAGTAGATATAACGATTAATTATATTAAAGCAAGAAACAAAAATGAAATTGTTTTCAAAAATATTTTTTGATAATATTAGGTTTGCAGGAAAATTGCAAACCATGTATATATTAATAAAATACTGAACTTAAAATTAATGCACCTGTAATTGCTGCTATTACTAAACCGATTACAAAAGCAATAACTACTTCGATTAAGATAACTACAATAGTGTAAACGGTTACCTTATCAGCAGGAGATTCCATTAATATTTGTAAACCCAGATAGAGGAAATATACAGAAAATACTATCGCCGCTATAGAACCTAATATACCAACAATTGGCATATAATTAATCATCAAAGCAAGTAATCCCGGAACAGCTGAATATGCAGCAACTTTGAATGAGTTATCATTATTTTGTTTTCCACCGAAGTTTGGTGCAAAAGCGTTAATGACAATATTCATTATGAAAACCATACCGACCCATAGGGCAGCCGTCAATATAGAAAAAACGATAGAATATGTTAGAATAATTCCAATCGGATAAGTAATAAATCCAAGAACTCTAGGGAAATGAGAAGAGAATCCTATTGCTCCAAAAAGAATACTTAAAATTAAACTTACGGCAAAACTTATTATTAATAATGGTAAATAAAATCCGGAAAAGACCTTACTTTGATTCTCGCCATCAACTTTTACATTATTGAAAAAATTACGAGGGTTTTTAAAAAGTTCTTTTATACGGTTTATAAGACCTGTAGTGGTTTGTACATTTGGAATTTCCATAACAGTATTTTAATTTGATAAAAAAATATTGTAAAATAAAAGAATAAAAAGAAGTAACAATTAATGTTATCTAAATATAGCTTTAATACTTCCCCAGGTACTCTTGATCCCTGAAACAGAATGAGTAACGGAAATTGTAGGAGAATAGCTGTAAGTTCCGTTTCCGGTTATACATTTCAGGCGGTAGAAATAAATTGAGGAAGTTTTTGGATTATTTGGATTCAAAGTCACACCATCATCCTGGTAAGTGTAATAAGAATTGTTACCTGAAGCATTGATCGATTTAATTCCAATAAAATTGTCCGGTGTATTTGCACTTCTCTCAATTTCAAAACTAACAGTACCGGCTTCATCCATAGTTTTCCATTCAACAAGTATCCCTTCGGCATTTGGCTTTGCAGTAAAATATTGAAGTGTAACACCTGCATAAACAGCAACCGAAATTAATACAATAAGTACTATGCTTTTTACAAATAGTAAGGTTTTTTTCATATTTTCATTATAATCTGTATTAATATAAAATCAAAAAATTGAAAATGCAAGTGTTTTTTTCAGAAAAATATCGCTAAGATTCACATCTGTCCAAAACGAGCAAAAAAAAAGGGACAAATGTAAATGACTTCGAGAAACTCCTGCGCTTTTAGGGACAGTCATGAATAGACATATATAAAAGAGGTAATCACATAATAAGTTTATAAAAAAAATCGAAAAGCTAATTTTTTAGTTATTCTTACCGTATTTTTTTGCGATGAGCAAGCGAATATTTTTAATTTCTTTGTAGATATACAAAATCCAGATATACGTCATTAATAAAAAAACTACATAGCTTAATTTATTAAAATGCCATGCTAAAATGAAATCAAGATGCATTATTGAATAGAAAGCATGGGTTGTACCGCATCCCCAACATTCGTGACCCGTGACTCTTTTGATAAGACATAAAGGACCAAACTGTTTAAAAAAACTAACCGGAATTAGATAAAAAAGAAAAGGGATAAAAAGCAAAGTCCCCAACTTTACAATAGAAAATAAAATTGAGGACCTTAAAAGATACAGAAACTTATTCAATTATTTTTTCAGCAATGGGAGCCCGTTTGAATCTTTATAAGAACCTGTAATAATTGTAATTAAGTCGATAAGTTGCCAAATACCGCAACCTCCACCTGTCAGTAATTGAACGACTCCAATTCCGGTATGACCGGTATAGAAACGATGTACCCCAAGCCATCCAACAAATATGCAAAGCAATAAAGTAGTTAACCAATCTTTTTGTTCAATATTAGGGTTAACCGGTTGAGTAGGTTGTCCTTCCATAGTTTTTCCTGTTTTTTAAATTATTAAAATACAATTTAATAGTTAGTTAAAATAGCAATATATTCTCAATAAAACAACAAATAAACTGACCAAGAAAAATTAATATTTTAGAGAGTAATTTTATCATCAGGTCATTCGAGAAATCTATTGGTTTTCTTATCATTTTTAATTAAAAATAAAATATATAATTTGATTTATGAAAAATTTTTATATGGGAATAGATGCCGGAGGAACTACTTATAATATAATTTCAGCAGATAAGGCGGGCAGAGTAATTTTTAAATTAAAAAAGGATGCTCTCCATTTAAACACTGCCGGTAAGGATAGTTTTGTAAAACACCTCACGGAAGTAATCTTTTCAGTTTGTAATAAACAAAATTTACTTTTAAAAGATTGTAGAGGAATCTGCATCGGTGTAGCAGGAGCAAGACACATTAAGGATAAGGATGAATTAGCAAGACTCATAAAAGAGCGCCTCAGATACAAAAACATTATTTTGGAGTCGGATACGGAAATCGCAAGATATGGAGCATTCGGAGGGAACGACGGTTTAATACTAATAAGCGGAACAGGCTCAATACTTTATGGAAAAATAAGAAATAAAACATACCGGATCGGAGGATGGGGAAAAATATTAGGTGATGGAGGAAGCGGATATCAGATAGGATTAAATGCACTTAAAATATTAGTGAAAGAATTTGATTTAAACAAACACAATAGTTCTTTAGCGAAAACTCTAAATAAGAAATTCAGGATAACAAATGAAAACCTCTTAGAAAAAGTTTATCGGGAGAACTTCGACATTCAAAATCTAACACCTTTAATAATCGATTTAGCAAAGAACAGAAATAAAAATTGCCTGATGATAATAAGAAAAGCTGTGTTAGAATTAGTCGAATTAATAAATAGATTTTTTACATTATCGCATGAAAGGAAAGGGTATTTGGTTCTATGCGGAAGTCTTATTCGAAAGAATAATTTCTTTTCAGCTATTCTGAAAAAAGAAATAAATAAAAAATTCGGGAAAAGAATAATCATATCAGAACCCAAGTATAGTCCTGAATTTGGTGCGTATTTAATTACCAAAAATAAATTTGAAAAAACGAATGAAAAAAACTGATTTGATATTGATACTTGATTTCGGCTCTCAATACACACAACTGATTGCAAGAAGAACGAGAGAAAAGAAAGTATATTCTGAAATACAACCGTATAATATAGATATTAAAAGTTACTTGCAGGAAAAAACATCTTTCCCTGATCAGAAGATAGCTCAGCGGGTACCCGGGAGCAAAGAAGAGGGGAAAGCCGGATATGAGTTGAAAGGAGTGATATTATCGGGGGGTCCCTCGAGCGTATTGGATAAGGATTCCCCTATTCTCTCTGAAGATAATTATAATTTTCTTATCAAGAATAACATACCTATCCTTGGTATCTGCTACGGATTGCAACTTCTAACCTATTTAAACGGAGGGAAGATACATAAATCAAATGTTCGTGAATATGGACATACACGAATAAAAGTAATAAAAACCAATTCTGTCTTATTGAAAGGAACAGGAAAGACTTTTTCTGTTTGGATGAGCCATGGAGATTCTATAGACAGATTGCCGGAGGATTTTCAACCGACATCAAAAAGCACTAATAATATTTTAAGCAGTTTTGAATCAACTCAAAGGAAATTATATGGTCTGCAATTTCATCCGGAAGTGATGCATACTGAAAACGGGAAAAAGATATTAGATAACTATTTATTTAATGTTTGCAAAGTAAAAAATCTGTTCAGGGCTGAATCTTTCATAAAATCAAAAATTGTTGAAATCAGAGAAAAAGTGAGGGATGGTTATGCAATCTGTGCTTTAAGCGGGGGTGTGGATTCTTCTGTTGCGGCAATATTAGTACAGAAAGCGATCGGCAAAAAATTAATTTGCATTCACATTGATAACGGGCTGATGAGAAAAGATGAAAGTAAAAAAGTGATATCGCTATTTAAAAAAAGTTTTAATTTGAATTTAAAGTTTGTTGATGCGGGTAAACTTTTTCTGAAAAGGCTTAACAAAATTACAGATCCGGAAAAAAAGAGGAAAATAATCGGAAAAACTTTTATAGAAGTATTTGAAAAAGAAGCGGAAAAGTTAGAGAAAAAAAATAAAAAAATAAAATATCTCATACAGGGCACTTTATATCCTGATGTAATTGAGTCAGTATCATTTAAAGGACCTTCAGTTACGATAAAATCTCATCACAATGTAGGGGGTTTACCTGAAAAGATGAATCTTAAGTTGATAGAACCATTCAGAGAGTTATTTAAAGATGAAGTAAGAGAAATAGGAAAGAAATTGAAACTAACTTTAAATTTTATTAACCGTCATCCTTTCCCGGGTCCGGGGCTTGCGGTAAGAATACTGGGAGACATCACAAAAGAACGTTTAAATATTTTAAGAGAAGTTGATGATATCTATATGTCGGAGTTAAAACATTTTGATTTGTACAATAGCATATGGCAGGCATTTGCTGTGTTACTGCCGGTAAAAACTGTAGGGGTTATGGGAGATGAAAGGAGTTATGAGAACGTGATAGCATTAAGAGCAGTCACTTCTACAGACGGGATGACAGCAGATTTTTATGGATTCGAGAAAGATTTTCTTACCGGGGTTTCAAATAAAATAATCAATGGCGTAAAAGGAGTGAACAGAGTAGTCTATGATATAAGTTCGAAACCACCGGCTACTATTGAGTGGGAATAAAACAAACTTTAAATTCCCAAAAGAATTATATTATTTTTATTTTCCTAATAGATACAAAAATCTGTCCTTTTTTTGACACAACCCTAAAACATCTTAAAACTCAACAAATTTCAACGAAAATAGTGTCTACTTTTTTAGAATATGACTTGACAAGTAGAAAATAACGATTTATATTTGTGAGAAATCTTAATACACTATTTTTTATAAAACGCCCAAAAAAATACAGGAGGTATTTAAATGGCAAAAATTAAAAATCTGTTCTTCATCCTGTTAACCGCAGCTTTTCTTAGCGGAATGATTACAGGATGTTCCAGTGGTCCTTCACCGGAACAATTAAAACAACTCGAAGATCTGAAGGCAGAAGTTGCTGAATTAACAAAGCAATTAGATGCAAAGAAAGATCAAAGAGACAAGTTACAAAAAGAAATTGCAGCCAAAGATGCAAAGATAAAAGAGTTCCAAAATCAAACGGCTGAAGTAAAGAAAAGATGTCCGTAATTTTAAAAACAATTTTAAAATTAATTTTAAAGAATTTAAATTAAAAAAGGAGATTACTTAAATGAAATTTCATAAAATTTTTGTATTCTTGCTAGCCTTCACTTTAATCATTGGAACTAAAGTCGCTTTGTTTGCACAAGACGAAACCGAAATGACAGAAGAAGAATGGCAAAAGCAAATCGATGAATACACTGCTAAGAGAGACCAATTAAACAGTCAAATTAGCGATATCAACAAAGAAATAGATGCTTTAAAGAAAACCAGCGCCGATAAAGATGCTGCAATCAGTAAAGCAGAAGAAGACATGTATGCATCAGTAGGCTCAAATAAAGCCGGCGTAGCCGACTGGAGAGCAAAATTTGAAGCATTAGAAAAAGATTGTAAGTCAAAGAAATTCACAAAAGCAGAATTAGATATAAGATATGCCGAATTAGACAAATCTAAAATAAAATGCTTACCTGAATTCTGGAACAGATGGAACGATCTCAGAAAATGCATTGACGGCATTAACGGTGTAGTTACTCCGCCTGCAGGTTATACTGTTGTAAAAGGTGACTGTTTATGGAAAATTGCCGGAAAGAAAGAAATCTACGGAAACCCGAAAGTTTGGCCCGCAATTTGGGAAGCAAACAAAGCCGGTGTAATTTCTGCTCCTCCGAAAGTTAAAAAGACAATCCCGAATCCACATTGGATTTATCCTGGACAAGTCTTAAAGATTCCTGTATTAACAGACGCTCAAAAGAAAGATGCTATCGATCAAGCGAACAAGTACAGATATCGTACACTTCGTAAAAGAGTAAACAAAACCGTAGCAACTGAGCTAACAGCAGATGAGAAGAAAAAAGCTGCTGACAAAAAAATAGCTGATGACAAGAAAGCTGCTGACAAGAAAGCTGCTGACAAGAAAAAAGCTGATGATCTGAAGAATAAGAAATAACTTCTTTGTAAGATTTAATGTTGAAGACCCTTTATACTTTAAGTATAAAGGGTCTTTTTTTATAATAGATTTAATTATTTCAAAATTGTATTTTTTAAAAAAATAAAATTTGAGCAAGACAGAAAAAGTAATAAATCTTACCGGAATAGACCTGCTGGATTTCACCGGCATAAACGAAAAGAAACTAAACCTTATAAGAGAAGCTTTTGATGACTCTATAATAATCCAGCGTGGAGAATCCTTGATCATAAAAGCCGAAGAGAAAGAGATTGAAACGCTTAGTAAAGTTTTCGATGAGTTAATGTTTTTGCAAAAGAGACAGGGAAGCATAGGAGAAAGTGACATTAATTTAGTTTTAGATTTGGTTGATGCAGGGGAAAGTACAAATAAATTCAAAGAAAAATTCGGGATTTCCAACGGAGACATAAAAGATATAATTTTATTCAAAAAAAATGATTTTGTAAAACCACGGACAGCAACACAAGTGGAATATTATAAGCAAGTACAGGATAATGACATTGTGTTCGCCATCGGACCCGCGGGAACCGGTAAAACATATCTTGCCGTTGCTTTTGCAGTCGCAGCATTAAAGAACAAATTAGTGAATAAAATTGTACTCTCAAGACCCGCGGTAGAGGCAGGAGAAAATCTGGGATTCCTCCCGGGTGATATTTCGGAAAAAGTAGATCCTTATTTACGACCTTTATATGATGCACTTGAGGATATGATTCCCTATGATAAATTAAAAACATACCTTGAAAAGAATACAATCGAAATCGTACCTTTGGCATATATGAGGGGCAGAACACTTAATAACTCATTTGTAATACTTGACGAAGCACAAAACTCGAGCACTATACAGATGAAAATGTTTCTTACCCGCCTTGGAGTGAATTCGAAAGCAATAGTAACCGGGGATATTACACAGATAGATTTACCAAAGAGAGAAAATTCCGGATTAGTAAAAATTCAAAAAATATTAAAAGGTGTAAAAGATATAGCATTCGTATATTTTGAAAAATCTGACGTGGTGAGACATAGATTAGTAAAAGATATTATTGAGGCATATGAAAAATTTGACGGGGATGAAAAATGAGAATAGAAAGGTTTATCGGTTATATTTTTAAAATAAAATATTCATAATAATATTAAACAATAAATTGATTTTTCAAAAATAATTGTATAATTTACTAAAAAGTAGTTGTTAATTTATTAAATTAAATTAATTAAAAGAATGGCAGAAGCATACGAACCAACACAAAAAGTCATGAACGACGAATTTACGGGAGTTGATGATTTACAAAGCAGGATCAACACATTAATGCGTCACGATACCGAGATCAAGCAAATCAAACAATTTATCATTTCAAAACATATTGAGAAACTCGACAGAGAAGGATCTTCAATACTTCTTAAAGCAGCATTCCCTTCTTTCCTGCTGCTATTATTATCATTCTTTGTTGATGTTTCATCCGTTCCTGTTTTAGGAAAAGTTGCTCAAAATTTTGCAAGCTGGATTTTTCCGGGAACAACATGGCTAAACCAGAACGTTGAACCAATAAGATTCTGGTGGCTACCAGTAATTTTATATATTATTTTTGTTTTGTGTGCTTACCTTGCAAACAGAAGCCTCAAGAAAGAAGTAATGACAAAAGGGGCTTCGGAGAACATAATATCGAGAATTGTAGAAAGATACAGCGGAATAGTTGATGGCTTAGGAACTGCCTTACCGTTACTTGGTGCTGCTTTTCTTTTAGTATCCATCAAAGAAGGTCCGACTTTATTCATAGGATTCTCAGTACCTTTTGAGGTAAAATCAATAATCATACTTGCAATTGCAAGATTATTTAATTCTGTATTTGAGACTCAAGCATTAAGATACTCTGAAGTTTATGAAGACCTGAAAAAAGTAGAAACCGAATATTACTATGAGCAACAGGAATCACTTCAAAATTCAATGATTGATGAGCTCAAAGTTATGAACACGAATGTTGAAAAAGGCTTAATTCAACCCGAACTTAAAGGTATCTCTAAAGAAGATGCTGATCAAGTTTATAAATTGGTGAAAATGACTCACGATATCACTGCAAACTTCACTAACAACGTGAGCAACCTTAAGGCTGCAGTTTCGGATTTGAATACATCAAAATTATTTGACAGCGGCTCCATAGAGCAGGCACAAACATTAGCTAACACAATATCAAACATATCCGGGGTAATTCAGAAATCTACGGAATATTCCAGTATATTGAGAGAAAACCTTGATTCCGTAAGAAAAATTGTTGTTGATATTAATAGTGTAAAACTTCCGGACGAGAAAGTAATGAAGGAACTGCAGATTACTGCTCATTTCCTATCTGAAACTATGAATAATATGAAAGATACAAACGCAGTGAAAAGTCTTGATAATCTTGTCTATTTAGCCGGAAAAAGATAAGTCACAGAAATTATTTATATACTGGATATTATAACTAAATATAATTAAAACAGTTTTTTAAAGTTAAATTTTAAAACAATGAGCAAAAACAAAGATGTCAAATTCATAATCTATCAGGTTTTGTACATTTTTGTTGTTTGTGTTATCGCTTTAAAAGGAGCAAATCTCGATTTAACCGAAGTATTATCGAAAGATAAAGTAGTAGAGAGAAGCTATGCAGATTCTCTTAAGAAATACATAGACTCATTACTCGCACTTGGACTTGTACCAAGGATTGAAATCGATACAACAAGACAATCAATGGCAGAGTTACAGCAAAAGCTTGAAATTTTAAGAACACAAATAGCAAGTGTTTCTGTTACAACTACATCAGCTCAATTAACACAAACTCAACCGGAATTAAAACAACAAGATCCCGAAAAAGAGAAGGTCGAAATAAAAGAGCAACCGAATGTATCACCTGTGGTTGCACAACAGCTGCAACAATACAGAGCGAACACTGTCAGCAACAGGGGCAATTTACCTTTAGAAATATATGCTGATGGATCTCTTATAGCCAGTGTTCCTCCGAACGGCTCTCAGACTTTTACATTGATGGGACAATCATCTGTTACTTTTAAGAGCGGAGGCCAGAGCAGCACTGCATCTACAATCCAGAACAAACAGCAATCGGTTACTATACTAAATCTTGCACCATCAGGTGAAAATGCATCAATAAGACAAATTCAGTCAGTAACTGCATTTCGTGTAAATATAGATGACGATTTTCCTGACCAACTTGAAGTTTCTTTTAAAGGACCTGTCAGCGTAACTCAAAAGGGAAATTCTTATGATGTCAAAGTCAATCTGATAAATTCAAAAGAACAGTTTGATAGGTTCACCGACGGTAAAGATTCACCATATCAAGCTAGTTTTACCGTTACCGTAACTGATAAATTATCGAAAAAATCAGTTTCCCGGATGGGAACAATTTCATTCGGCGAATGGTGATAAATTTTGTTTACTTTTAAAAAGATATAATATACTTTTGTAAAAACCATAATTAAAAAATATATTTTTATGAAAAGATACATTTACTTACTACTTTTTATTTCAGCCCTTTTTTTCACTTTCAATGGAGCATATGCCCAGGAAGAAAGAGAAGATGATGCTTCTACCTGGAAATATTTCAGGATTGATGCAAGAGCCCAGGACGATAGTGTTTTTGTCAAAATCCAGGAAGAAATGGGCGTTACACCACTATTTGAGAGTTATCCTTTATATGTAAACACATTAGACCCGAATCCTGCGAACCATTACATAGTAATCGGTGACGAAGCTTCACAAGATAAAACTCAGGTGGCATGGAGTACAATCACTTCCGATGTGCAAAAAGTTCTTTTAGCATACAGAGGAGCTAACAAAGTTTGGCTTAATAAAAAGAAACTTAACTACGGATCGGTATTCCTTGATGCATTCAAGAATATTAAGTTTAAAGAATTCATTGCTCCTCCGGGAAGATACAGAGAAATAAAAAGCACCACTGCATATATCAACCCTTATCTTCAAATTTTTGGTGGTGAACCCTTAGGTATACCTCTAAAACAGTCATTCGGTTTTTCATTCTTCCAGGGAACTCCGTATTCAGCACCATTAGAGTGTGACGCAGTGGGAGCAAATTTTCATTTACTCGGCCTTTCAGTTGGTATATCTACAAGATTAAAAGAGTTAGTAAGAGTGAGAGGAGCGGGACATGAGGAGGAAGGCAGCTTCGGATTGCAAAACTATAATAACATCTTCACTCCAAAATTGGCTATGCAAGTATCTTATGTAATTCCGTTAGGTAATTTCTTAGAAATTAGTTACTATCATGTACTTGATTCAGGGGATTACGATCCTCCAGTACAAGTAATAAATCAAGAAGCTACTGTAGATACTAACCTCATATTTATGAAAAATAATGTGTTACATGGTAGTTATTTGAACTTTGAATTCAGATATCCTTTCAGATTATTCGGATCAACAAGGGCGAAGGTGTACTATGCAAGATATCTGAATGAATCACATATTGGTCTATCCGGTAGAGAACTCAGAGTTGCCGGCTCAGTATTCGACATAAGAATAGATGCGACATTAAAGTCAGAAAATCGTAGCTTCCAGCTTCTATTAGAAACCTTCATATCCAATATTGGTGAAGGATTCTCTCTCAGTTCATTTGCACTCGGACCTTCAGTGCGACTCGGAAGGAATCCAAGCGGAAAGTTCACTTTTACAAATGTGATGATGAATATGAGGCTTAAAATGGGTGATTTCTTCGATCAAAGCCGTTAATAAAACGAAAGATAATTAATTTTAAAAAAGCCTTCTGAAATCAGAAGGCTTTTTTTATTTGTAAAATCAGTATCCTTGGTTTTACTGAGTTTTCTGTTTTAAAATTGCTGCAAAGGAGCCGTCGCAATAATGAATATGAGGGAATAGTTCGACACAACCGTAACTGTTTACAACTTTCGGGGTAACATATTTACGAGCATCTTCGATTTCAAAGTCAGAATGTTTTTCGATAAATGCTTTCACTACGGCAAAATTTTCATCGTACTCAACCGTGCAAGTGCTGTAAATTATCGACCCTCCGGGTTTAAGATATTTAAGCGAATTTTCAAGAAGTTCAATCTGAAGTTTTTGAAGTTTAGAAATATCCTCAACTTCTCTTTTCCACTTAATATCCGGTTTCTTGGAGAGAACACCTAAACCCGAACAAGGAGCATCAACCAATATTTTATCTGCTTTTCCTATTAATTCAGATTTGAGCAAATTAGTCAGGGGATCACTAATATCATCGTGAACGGTTTCAGCATTAATTACTCCAAGACGTTGAAAATTCGATTTCATTATTTCAACTCTCGAAAGATATTTATCCACTGAAATAATACGACCTTTATTTTGCATCATTTCGGACATATGAGAGGATTTTCCTCCTGGGGCGGCACAAATATCAAGAATTAGGTCTGTATCCTGAGGATTTACAAGATGAGAAACGAGTCCCGCACTTATATCCTGAACCGAAAAATAACCGGCTTTAAACAGTTCGTCAGTGTATATCTTTGACATTAATTTTATCGTGAAAAAATAATCAAGATAATTTACAGATCTAAAATTAATGTTTTTATCTTTTAAATAATTTAGCAATTCATCCGTTGAAATCTTCAATTTATTTACTCTGAGGCAAAGTATAGGACGCCTGTTATTAGCTTCACAAAGTTTTTCCGCTTCGTCAAACTCAAAACGGTTTATCCACCTACGGACAAGCCAGTTCGGATGAGACTGAATGATCCCGAGATAATTAACTTCATCAATTTCTCTGGTAGGCCAGACCAGGTTTTCGAGAGTGCGGATGATAGTTCTCAGTAGTCCGTTAACAACTCCGGCGTGTTTATCCCCTCTTATTTTTTTAACGAATTCAACTGCTTCGTTTACAGCAGCAGCATAGGGAATCTTATTTAAAAATAAAATCTGATAAAGTGCAACACGCATTGCATTTTTAACTTCCGGAAGGCATTTTTCATATTGACCTCTATAAAAGCCGTTAAGAAACCAATCCAGGCGTCTAAGCCATCTCAATACTCCGTGTGTAAGTTCGCTTAGTAGTGCCTTATCATAATCATTCAGTAAAGAAATCTTGAGCTCGGCATCAAGCACTTTATCGAGATATGCGTCTGTTCTTTCAACCCTGCATAAAATTTTTACTGCACAAGAGCGTGCATCTGAATATAAATTCCTGTTGTTACAGCTTTTACTGTTTTCTTTACTTTCTTTTGAAGAACTTTCTTCTTTCTTTATATTGACAGGTTCTCCGGCATCTTTAATTTCTGATTGTTCGTTGTTTTGCATTTTTAAAGATACAAATTAGATAAAAGAGAATAAATGTATTAAAGGATAGAAATAATAAACCGGTTTCAGGATTTTATATGATTTCGATTTTGCAATCCTCCAGCGGAGCAATAAAATACCTGCCATATGATTTAGTAAGAATGCGGCTATCAAGTATCACGATGATACCCGTATCTGATTTACTTCTAACGAGTCTTCCGAAACCCTGCCGAAATTTAAGAACCGCTTCGGGCAGTGAGTAATCCATAAAACTATTACCCCCTTTTTCCTCGATAAATTCAAGCCGGGCTTGAATCAAAGGATGATCCGGTACCTGAAAAGGAAGTTTTGTAATAATCAAATTACTTAAGGATTCACCCGGGACATCTATACCAAGCCAGAAACTATCAAGTCCAAACAAAACAGAATTTGTGTCTTTTTTAAATTTTCCAAGAATATTTTTCCTCGAATCTCCATCACCCTGAATGTATAGATTAATATTTTTTTCTACCAATTCATCTTTCATTTCACTTCCGATAGTTTTCATCAGATAAGAATTTGTAAAAAGGACAAGAGCTTTCCCTGCGGTGTGGTTAATAAAATAATTAAGCCAATATTTTAATTTATCTGTGTATAAAAAACTTTTTTCTTTTTGAGGATCAGGAATATCTTTAACAAGGTAAACGCTAACCTGACTTCCGAAATCGAATGGCGAAGGAAGCTGTAAATCTACACAATCTTGAGCTCCAAGACGGTTTTTAAAATAGTCGAAATTATTGTTTACAGATAAAGTTGCACTGGTAAGAATAGAAGAATTTTTTGTTTTAAAAATGAATTCCCTGAAATATTTCGATAAATCTACTGGGCTCACGCAAAGAGATACATTAGAAGAAGGTTTCATAGAGGAAGACTCTATCCAATATACAAATTTATTATTTTCTTGTTCATTATCTTTCTGTTTTATAAAACTATCAATCAGGAAATTAATTTCAGTAAACCTCAGGATGAAATCCTGAAGCTGATTTTCATCAAGATCATCCTTAGAATATTGCTTCAGAGATCTTAAATTATTGATTAGATTCGATATTTCATCACTTAGTTCATTTTTGAATAATTCTTTTTCGTATATCCTGACTGTTAGTTTCGGTAATTTTCCGGAAGGAAAATTAAAAAACTTTTTCCGGAGTTTACCGAAGAAATGTTCATTCAAATCAAGAAGATTCTGAATAGCAGGTATTACGTGGAGGGCAGGATACCTGAGAAGAAGACCTTTTTGTTTTTTATCATTATACAATCTGATCAGGTTATATCTTACCATCTCTCGCGATACTGCGGGTATAATATTTTCAGCAGCTACATTTTCTATTGTCTGAGCTTCATCAAATATTACGAAATCATTATTGAATAAGTATCCGGCTGAATCACTTTTTTTTACCCCGTTGAAAAGTGTAAAGAACAGATGGTGGTTTACAATTACAATATCGGCTAATGAAGCTTTGTGCTTTGCTTTCTGATAGAAGCATTCTGTATCCTCGATGCTTCCGCAGGTTTTATTGGTACATATTCCCCTTTCGGCACATATCGTATTCCAGACATTAAAATTTAAAGGGAACGATATGTCAGACAAAGTTCCATCGTTGGTGAGCTTTGCCCAGAAATTGACCTTCTCAAGAAATAATGTTTCATCCGATTCAAATAGTGAGTTGGAATTTTCTACCGCTTTCCTTAATCTTTTTGGGCAAAGATAATTTGATTTTCCTTTAATAAGTGCGGCTTTAAAATCCACCTGAAGTACTTTCTGAAGGAATGGAATATCTTTTCCTATTAACTGCTCCTGAAGATTAATAGTATAAGTAGATATTACAGCTTTCTTTTTATTCTTTTTGGCATATAAAATTGCGGGAACAAGATATGCAAAGCTTTTCCCAACGCCCGTAGGTGCTTCGATAAACAAATGGGATTTTGAATCGAGAGAATCAAGAACTGCCAGAGCCATATCTTTCTGTTGAGAGCGATATTCGAAATTTTCGAATTGCTTTGATAATGTTCCTTGTTCAGAAAAGAAATTTTCTACTATACTATAAATATCCATATTAGAATTTAATTTTTAATAATTTGTTTATTAAGGGAAAAAACAAGAACATTCTTGATATTCTTTTTGAGTTTAAAGAAAAACTATAAGGTTGATCAAGAATAGAGTATATTAACTATAAATTATAGTTCTAATTACATAAATTTGTAAATGAGAAAATTGTCGCATGGTGAAATAAAAGAAACAAGAAAAAATTTATCCAAAATAAATGAATATAGAAGAAATCCTTTATATGTAATTTGCGACAGTATAAGAAGTATATTTAATGTAGGTGCAATATTCAGGACATCAGACGGAGCTTTTATTGAAAAATTATACCTCACAGGATACACACCATATCCTCCGAGGAAAGAAATTGAAAAGGTAGCACTTGGGGCGACATTAAGCGTTCCCTGGGAATACAGAAAAGACCCAATAGAACTCATAAAAGAACTTAAATCAAAAAGCATTAAAATATGTGTTCTTGAATTAACGGATGAAAAGAATATGTACTGGAACCTCAGAAAAGATGACTTTCCTCTTTGCCTCGTATTAGGCAATGAGATTACCGGAGTTTCTAAAGAAATAATTGACAATGCTGATTTTTCAGTTGAACTTCCGATGCTTGGTATCAAGCAATCATTAAACGTATCAGTGGCTTACGGAATCGCAATTTATGAGATGGTAAAAGTATTAAATTTCAGTTGAGAATAACCATTTTCCCGAATTTAGTAGATTTTTCCAACGACAAATTTTGTTCTGCTGTAATTTTATAGAAATATATTCCCGAAGATAAATTCATATTTGTGAATAATACAGAGTTTTCTCCTTTATTCAATCTCCTATTCAAAATAGTAATCATTTCTTTTCCTGTTATATCATAAACAGTAATATTTACATAACTATCTTTTTGTAGAATAAATTTCAGGACGGTGGAGGAATTAAATGGGTTGGGGTAGTTTTGATATAAAGAAATATCACCAGGAACGAAGGAGGAGATGTTATTAATATGGGTTGAGTTCGGATTATATTTATATATAGCTCCATTATTTCCTACTGCCCAGCCGTTCCGGTTGTCTTTAAAATTGATATAATATATTGAAGCACTATCAGGAAAAGCAAAAGAACTCCAGTTATTACCGCCATCAGTTGACTTTAGTACTGTTCTTGAAAACCCAAGGGGTATATAGCCTTCTGAATGTGTTCTGAACGAAATATTGTAGCCGATTCCAAATTCATTTAAAGAAATATACTCCCAGTTTATTCCGGCATCAGAAGTTTTCAATAAACTTGCACCATATTCATAATCACCGCCTGCTGCAACAAAATTAATAGAATCTGAAAAAGTGATTTCATTTACAGGTTCGGGTGCAACCGATTTAGCAGACCAGTTTAAACCTCCGTTAGTTGTTTTCCAAATAATTCCGGCAATGTCAAAATAACCACCGGATGCAAATCCGGTATTAGAATTATAGAATTCAATATTGTTAACGGGAAAATTCGAAACGATTGAAGAATCAATATTCGAAGGAAACCAGTTCACCCCTGAATTGGTCGTGCTTAGAATGGGACTAAAATATCCGGCACATCCTAAAAATCCTTTGTCTTGATTTAAGAAATAAATGCAATTAATAAAAAAAGTTGAATCTGGAAAATTCTGATAGCTCCAGTTAATACCGGAATTTGTAGTTTTGTAAATAACGGAACCGTAATTAATTTGATTATTAATCCATGCAATAGCCCATCCGGTAAATTTATTCAGAAAGAAAATATTTCTGAAGTAATGGTCTGATTTTTTATACTGTAAAAGCCAGTTATTCCCGCCATTTGTTGTGTTTATAATAATTCCTGAATCACCGTAAGCCCAACCATTCAATGTATCTGTAAATATGCATTTTTTAAGAAAAGTATTTGTGGGGCTATTTTGTTTAATCCACGAAACCTGAGAATAAAGTGGTTGTAAAAAAAGTATGAATAATATTATAATTAATATTTTTTTCACAAATTACATTTACGAAATATTATAATATTATTATAAAATATAAGATAAGCAATAACCCCTGAAATACTTATCCGGGGTTATTATTGAATATATTAAAAATAATTACTTGGTTACAATCATTTTTTTTGTTTCGGAGAACTTGTTTGCAGTTAGTCTATAGAAATAGACACCACTTGCTAACCCTGAAGCATTAAAACTGACATTGTAATTGCCTGCAGTTTTATTCTCACTTACAAGCGTTTTAATTTCCTTACCACTTAAATCATAAACGGTAAGTTTTACAAATCCTGCTTCAATGATACTATAGGATATTGACGTAACAGGATTGAATGGATTTGGATAGTTCTGTTCTAACTTATAAGAAGAAGGAATTTCTCCATTATTTCCGGAAATTCCGACTGAACCCGCTTGGAAATCAAGATATCCAACACCGGTTCCCCAGCCACCTGTTTTGTCAATCATTGCAACACTCCAGAGTCTTCCAGTTTGGTAAGGATCAATACAAATTCCGTTGTAGTCACCGTTTCTTGTATCGCCATAATTTCCGGTTCCTGCTCTCACAGAAGCTGAAGAGCCAAAGCTTCCAATTCTATCATGACCAGTAACTCTTGCAGACATATATTCTGTCAAGCTACCTCTTTCAAAAACAATAATTGCAGAATCACCACCGAAATATGTTCCTTTAAAATGCGGAGCGACTTTCGGATATACATACCAGGAACCGGAGAAACCAAAAGAGCCCTGAATATCTACGGTATTATCTGTAACATTTAGTTTTGTATAGAAAACATTTGCATTATCTCCTGCACCCCAGTTGTATTTGGTGGTCATTGCATGATAGAGAAATCCTTTCTGAACTCCGCTCGAATTTCTTCCGACCATATAAATCACATCTTGTGTTCTGTTATCCCCTGCATCAATAGTCCCTCCACCCGGTCTGGGAGAAGAAGGTGGTATAGCATAAGCTGTAACCGTTATTGCTGTTGGTGATGATAATGTAGGTCCTGTAGTAACTCTATGCGGATTATTAATATTCCTGACATTAATAACTGAACCTCCGCCAGCTTTTGTATTCATAAGGAAACACGTAGCACCGCCGGTAGAGAACCAGTGGGCAGCAGGTTTAACTGTGAAACTTTTTTGAGCATCTGCATCAGTAATATTCGTGAAATCCCACCAATTTACAGCAGCACCTGCATAAAGTTGCTTTACATTCAAACATCTGATTTTAGCGTATTGAAAAGCACTTGCCTGACTAAACTGATTGGAGGTTATGATTACCGCACCTGAATCAAGTGCTCCAATCTGAGAAGTAAAACCAAGTCCCGGATAGTCTGCCCAGTTTTGTGTGGTTGTAGATCCATCAACGTGTGCATTCAATTGATAGACCCACCATGTACCGGTCGGGTTAGTAGTTTGTGAAATTGCTACCCAGTAATAAGAAGATAACCCGTCTTTTTCCAGAGCAAGCATAACAAACCTGTTTCTCCAGGGATCCCAGATAATTTTGGGATCGAAAATACTTTTACCGGGTCTGTTGAAGAAATTTTGAAAAGTGTTTGTCGATAGAAGATTTAGATTTGTAGTCCTGTCATAGATATGAAATTGTTCGTTTGTTACTACAACAACATAAAGTTGGCTTACGGCGATATCCGGATCTGCAGGCTGCCACCCGTTTTGATTAGGTCCAGCCCAGCTTTTCAATACAACACCTGTGACTTTATTCGGAAGATCCTGAGTCGCTGGTGTATTGTAAATTGACGGATTGATGTCTGCAACAGGAAAAGGACTTGCACCTCTTTCGTGAGTAGGTGCGAGTATGTTAGTGAATGCTGCAAATGGAAGTTTAGAAACATCAACGGTAAATGGTTTCACTTCTTGCCCAGGAGCATTTCCGCTGCCTCTTGGTCCGGAATAAGCAATAATTGAAGTAAAGCCAAGGATTAAAAGTACAGTAATAAGTTTTTTCAACTTGTTCTCCTCTCAAAATAGTTTTTATGTTTTTAAAAATTTCGAGTAATATATATTTAATATTGTTAAATGAAAATATTAATTATAAAGTTCCTTAAATAACAAAAATTTATATTTATAAAATATTATTTCAAGAGAAAGTTTTCAATTGATGTTAGTTATTTACTTACGATTTTATCAATATTCTCTTTCAGATACAAAACATACTAATTCGAGAAGAGAAGATTTAGCATCAGATTCCGGAAAAATATCAAGTGACTCTTTGGCTATATTTGCATAGTGCAGTATTTTTTCCTGCGTATATTCCAAACCTCCAAATTCTTTTACAAAATAATATACCTGATCAAATTTCTTTTTGGAGTCATTTTTGATAAGTTTCATTATTTCTCCGGATTTTTTCGAAGGGGCATTTTTAAGAGAAGTGATTAACGGTAGTGTGAATTTCTTTTCCTTTAAGTCATTTCCGGTGGATTTCCCGAGAAGTTTTTTTCTGCCGATATAATCGAGAAGGTCATCACGCAGCTGGAAAGCAATACCAAGGTTTTCCCCAAATAAGCTAAGGTTATTAATTTTCTTAATATCTTCAGTGGCACTTAAAGCACCTAATTTGCAGCAAGTTTTAATAAGGGAGGCAGTCTTATCCGATATTACCTTGAAATATGTTTCTTCCGTGGCGTCAAAATTTCTTGCTTTCTGAATCTGAAGAAGCTCACCTTCGCTCATTCTTTTAACGGCTTCGGAAGTGGTCAATAAGAATTCAAATTCTTTGTTTTCTAAAGATATGAGCAGACCTTTAGAGAGAAGGAAATCACCTATAAGAACAGAAGCTTTATTTTTCCAGACTGCGTTTATTGAAGCTAAACCCCTCCGTGTTTTTGCATCATCGACTACATCGTCGTGTATTAGAGTTGCAGTATGAAGCAATTCCACAAGGTTTGCCGCAATATATGTTCTATCATTTAAGTTATTACAAATTTTTGCACTGAGAAGAACAAGTACGGGTCTGATTTTTTTACCTTTTTGTCTGAGAATATATTTTGTAATAATGTCTATTAATGCCACTTTTGATTTTAATGCGCTTGAAAATTTCTTCTGGAATATTTCCAATTCATCTTTGATCGGTTCAGTGATTTTTTTCAGATTCAAAATCGTGATTTTTAAAATTTATTCTATTAATTCTTTTTTCTGAGAATACTTACAGATTAAAATACTTATTTCATATAATATAAACAAAGGTACACCTAATAAAAGTTGACTTGTTATATCAGGTCCGGGAGTTAAGATTCCGGCGAGTAATAGTATTATGACAATAGCATGTCTCCTGTATTTTCTCATAAATTTCGGTTTGAGTATTCCGATTTTTGAAAGGAAAAAAGATATCATAGGAAGTTCAAACACAATACCTGCGGCGAGGAGTACTGATATAATAAATTGAAGATATTCATCCGCTGCAATATTATCATGAATCACAGAATCACTGCCAAAACTAGCAAAGAAGCCAAGCGCAGCGGGAAGCATCAGAAAATAAGCAAAAAATATTCCGCTCAAAAAACATATAGTTGAAAAAACCACAATATGAAATGTATATTTCCGCTCACCTGGTTTCAGAGCGGGTTCAATAAATTTCCAAAACTGAAATATTATATTTGGAATACTCAATATCAGTCCGCCGATAATGATTACCTGCATATAGAGTGTAAACTGACCGTAGGGTTTAAGGTTTATTATATTAAGCGGTGGTATAGTATTTTTTGCGGGGGCGAAAAGGACATTATTCATAATCCAACTTATGACGATACCAACCAATATACTTGCAACTACAACTCCGATTATCGCTTTTATAATTCTCCATCTAAGTTCCTCGAGATGTTCCAGGAAGCCCATTTCTTTTTCGTGAGAATACTCTGAGGTATCAACGTCAGAATCCGGTTTATATATTTTTTCCTTCTTAGCCAAAAGTAATCAAATGCTATAATTGCTCATATAATGCGAATTTAGAAGTCAATTCTTTTACAGCTTCAGTAACTTCTTTTTTTACGTTTTCATCCACCGGATTAGAAACCACTTTATCAATCAATCCGCCGATTAGTTTCATATCTGTTTCTTTCATTCCACGGGTCGTAAGAGCCGGAGTCCCGAGTCTGATACCTGAAGTAATCATAGGGCTCTTGTCATCAAAGGGAACAGAATTTTTATTACACGTAATCCCAACTTCATCAAGAGCTTCCTGTGCAGCTTTTCCGGAAATATTTTTATTTCTTAAATCAAGAAGCATAAGGTGATTATCAGTACCTCCTGAAATAATTTTATAACCTGAATCGATGAGACTCCCTGCAAGCGCTTTAGCATTTTTGATAACCTGTTCCGCATAAAGTTTGAAACCATCTTCCAATGCTTCCTTAAATGAGACAGCTTTAGCAGCGATGACGTGCATAAGTGGTCCACCCTGAACTCCGGGCATTACCATTGAATCAACAAGTTCGCTCATCATTTTCACTCTTCCTGATTTCGGAGCTTTTATTCCGAAAGGATTTTCAAAATCTTTACCCATTAAAATCAATCCGCCGCGTGGTCCGCGAAGTGTTTTATGAGTTGTTGTTGTTACAATGTGGCAATGTGGAATCGGATCGTTTAATAATTTCTTCGCAATCAATCCTGCAGGATGGGCAATATCAGCAAAAAGAAAAGCCCCAACAGAATCAGCGATTTCCCTGAAGGTTTTATAATCAATATTTCTTGAATACGCACTCGCACCCACTGTTATTAATTTGGGTTTTTCTTTCAGAGCAAGATCTTTAATCATATCATAATCGAGCATTTCTGTTTCCGGGTTTACTCCATAGGGAACAAAATTATACAATTGTCCTGAAAAATTCACAGGTGAACCATGTGTAAGGTGCCCACCGTGAGAAAGATTCATACCCATGACTTTATCCCCCGGTTTGATCAATACGAAATATGTTGCCATATTTGCCTGACTGCCCGAATGAGGTTGAACGTTCGCATATACAGCCCCGAAAAGTTCTTTTGCCCTATCCCTTGCTAAATCTTCCGCAACATCAACAAATTCACAACCTCCGTAATATCTTTTCCCGGGATACCCCTCGGCATATTTATTAGTGAGTGTGGAACCTTGTGCCTGCATAACAGCAATCGAAACAAAATTTTCCGAAGCGATCATTTCAAGTTTATCCGCCTGACGGTGAGTTTCATTTTTAATTGCGTTAAATATATCAATATCTACTAATTCGAGATTTCTATTCATAAAAAATTTATTTTATTTATTAAAGAATACTGTTTATTTTATTTACTCTTCGATGGTGTCTTTCGTCAGTATCGAAAGGTGTGGAAAGGAATTTTTTCAGACAGATTTTTGCCGTTTCTAAGTCAACGAAATCTGTACCAAAACAAATCACATTTGCATCATTATGCCGCCTGCTCATTTCAGCCATTTTTTCTGAAAGAACATTTACAGCTCTGATACCTTTATATTTATTCGCGGGAATGCATATACCCATTCCACTTCCGCAAATTAAAACTCCGTATTCGGATTCGTTTTTTTGAATTGATTCTGCAACCGATTTTGCAAAGTCCGGATAATCTACACTATCTGCCGAGTACGTTCCGAAATCTTTACATCCAATATTTTCAGAAGAAAGAAACTTTTTCAATTCCTCTTTCATTTTATAACCTCTGTGGTCTGTTCCTATTGCTATCATATTAAAATTTATTTTTAATCCTCAACCCGCTTGAGGAACCATAGTTCTCCGAAATTTAAGCCTGCTGATATTTTAAAATAATTGTCCTTTACGAATCCCGGATCAGTTTTACCCCGTGTGGAGAAATTGAAACCTAAGTCAATAGAATTATATTGATTAATAGGAATTCCCAAACCAAGACCAATTCCATATGTGCTGACCTGCATATCTTGTATTTTGAAGTAAGAATTATTATAGAAAACTCCGAAACGATATTCTATACTTTCCCAGAATCCGGGATCTTTCTTTGCGGTTGGTGCAATTGCAAATCCAAGACCCCATTTAAAAGCATTTTGATAAATGTTTAAAGATGTTCCGCCTTCTTTATAATCGCTCCATTGCTGATAGAGAAAATCGGTGGAAACAGTTATATTGCCAAACTTATTTGTTAAGCCAGCACCGAACATCTGCGGAATTTCAACATCGCCCTTCAGACTTGTAATGGTATCATGAGAAGTGCTCGATATATATATTCCGTCGAGTTCAGAATTTAGTTTAAGTTTAGACTGGTACAATACTCCGAGAGTAAGGTCTTCCATGCTCTTAGACTTTAGAATTTTTCCTATATCGAATACCAATCCGCCCTTATAGAAAGAACCACTAAGATTATTTTCTTTTCTTATATATGAATTCGTAAAATTTTGATTGTTGAAGTCTAGATATGAAACTCTTTTCAGGTCACCGAAAGCATAATTATATTCAAACCCCACGCTGATATTGTAAAATATTTTATAGGACATACCTAAATTAATTCTCGACAAACCGCCATTACCTGCGTAAGTTTGTGTGTAGTCTGTACCATACATACTCCCCTGGCTTATTATCTTATAATTTATCTGGCTTAACTGGTTAAAACCTAAATTAAAAACCCATCCGTTATTCTGGTTAAATGGAATACCAACATTTATTCCATAAACATTTCCATTTGATGCAGAAATACTTTTAATGTCATCAGAGCTCTTTAGAAAGTTGTATCTGAACGCAACAGAAATATTTGTAAAAGCCAATCTTGTATTTGCAGCCGGATTAATATTATTAATATTATTGCCATACAAGGATATCCCCTGAATATTCATTGATTCAGTTCTTATGCCATTTGAATATTGAACATCTCCAATACCGAATATACTATAAGGTGAGCCAAGCGAAAATTCATCTGCAATATTTTGCGAGAAAACATTTGAACAGGAAACAAAAATTAATGCTGATATTAAAAAAACTTTATATTTCATTAAGATTATTTTAATTTCGTATTGTATAAAAAATTCTTAAATATGGTCTTTTAGATACATCACTTGCAAGTGGAGAATACAAAGCAATTTTATCAAATTCGGTAACATCATTTACGTTTTTTAACTGGACTCCGTAATTAACCGCCGTTCCGGAATTCCATCTCTGAAAAATCGAATTTAACCTTACAGAATATGTTACGGAATCAATCAGACTAGCATAATAAAATAAATTATCCGAATTCTGAAGAGTAGTATCCGTCAACATTGAGAAAGCAATTCTTTTATCTGAAGAATTAGATAAGAAAAATGAATTTGCAGGGTCATATTTAAATTCAAGATATGCCTCGTTGATAATGACATTAGATGGCAATTTTGAAAGGTCAAATTTAAGTGATCCACGGTAACTTAATCCCGACTGTAGTAATATTCTTTCATTGGGAATAATTGAAGTCGGTGCATCGCTAATAGAGGTTGTTGAAGATAAATTAAGAGAGACCGTATCAGTTTTTGTACCGTTGGTCAATACCAGCATGATAATAGGCCCGAAATCCCCGGTGATAGATGCCGTAGAATAAAAACTTTTTATCGTTGTTGAATTAAAATCAGGCATAAAAATTACCCCGTAGTTTTTATAGACAGATGTATCATTAGCACTTTTTATCCATTCGGATATAATCTGTGTATTGAATGGAATTGTAATGAGCGAAGTATCCACGGGGGTTCCTGAATATGTACCCAATGAGGTATTACCGATATCAGAAGAAGTGATTGAATCATAAGTAACCTGAGATAAATCAACGAAACGATTTAATTTGTAAATATTAAAAGAAGTCACTCCAAGTGAATCTTTAAAATAATTTTTGTTATACCTGATTTTCAGTTTTGCTGAAACAACCGTGAAAGTATCATACCCTGACGGGAAATAAGTAAATTTCAGTAATCCCCTGGATTCATAATTCTGGTATTTACCCACAAACAGATTTTGAGATGTACTTGTATTGATATATTTCAGAGTGTTTGTGCTTGTGATCAGCATTGTATCGATTCTCGAGTTAAGCACTTTTTTATTCAAAGTGTCTAAGGGTGAAATATAGCTGAGCCCCAGATCATTTGGATTATTTTCGCATCCTGGAACAGAAAACACAAGTGAGGAAATGATAGAGAGAAACAGTATTGACCGGAACCGGTTTTTTCCTGACTTAAACAGATTTCTAATTTTTATCATCAAATAATATTTAAATAATGTAGTATTTCTTAATAAATTTATAAATAAGTCTATTACCCTGATATATTTTAAAAAACTTAGCGTTTTTGATTCAGAATAAAACGCTGAGCATCGGGTAAATCATTTGCAATATATTCTATAAAGATATTTGCTTTTTTACAATAAATCAATTCGCTTTTTCCATAACCAGTCATTACCAAGATTTTTTTTAAACTGGCATTTTCAGCACATTTCATGTCAACATAAGAATCCCCTATTAAAAAAGAACTGTTTAAATCTATGCTATATTTCTCTACTGCCTTTTCTATCATACCTGTTCCGGGTTTTCTGTCGTTGCTATGAATTTTATATTCTTCAACAACACCGTCTAAATGATACGGGGAATAGAATATATCATCTATTAAGGGGATATTATCAACCGAGAGGAGCTTCAGGAATTCACTATGTATTTCCGTCAACTGTTCGAGTGTAAGCAATCCTCTTGATACTGCAGACTGATTTGTAATAATTAGGTTTATAAAACCGTGATTCTTAAAACCGGCGAGAGCGTCTTTCACCCCGCTTAGAATTTCAATTTCCTTTTTATCGGTAAGGTAATTTACTTCTTTATTGATGGTACCATCTCTGTCTAAAAATATTGCTTTCCTATGCACCAGAAAAACTCACTTGGATGATTCTAAAATTTTATATAAATCCATATATTTCTTTGCAGATACCTTCCATGAGAAATCCAGCGCCATACCGTTTCTCATTAGAGTATGCCATTTAGGTTTATTATTCCTGTAAAGTGAAATGGCAGTCTTTATAGTTTTAAGAAGTTCAGTTTGTTTGTAATTGTTAAATAAAAATCCGCAGCCGTTAGCTTTTTTATAGTCGGTTATTGTATCGGCAAGTCCTCCTGTATTTCTAACTAGAGGTACAGTTCCATACCTGAGACTATAAAGCTGGCTAAGTCCGCAAGGTTCATATTTTGAAGGCATAAGAAACATATCGGCTCCCGCTTGAATATGGTGGGCAAGTTCTTCGTTAAAACCAATTTCAACAATTAATTTCCCGGGATATTTCTTTTTTGCATTCAGGAAAAATTTCTGGTATTTCTCATCACCTACTCCCAAAATAATCATTTGAAGATCTTCTTTCATAAGCGCAGGAAGGATATCAACGATTAGATCAAATCCCTTAGAATCAACCAATCTGCTTATCATTCCGATTAGCGGAATATTTTCTTTATAAGTAAGATTGAACTTTTTCAAAAGTTCCCGTTTATTTTCATATTTCAAAGGGATTTCCTGATGTGTATAACGGTATGTAATGATTTTATCTAAACTCGGATTCCAAATTGAATAATCAACACCATTGAGTATTCCGCTTAAACTTTTTTTCCTGCGGAATAAAACATCATCCATACCATTACTGAATTCTTTGTCAGAGCGAATTTCTTCCGCATATCTCTGGCTGACTGTAGTAATCTTATCAGCATAGTTCAGTCCGGTTTTAAGATAGCTGAACTGACCTTTCAGTAAACCGCCTCTTTCAGTGAATACTTCTGCCGGTAATCCGGTTTTGTTAAAAGTAGATTTAGGAAAGTTACCCTGAAGTGCAAGGTTATGGATTGTGAAAACCGTTTTAATATCCTTTAAATGAACATTATCTTTATACAATGTTTTCAAGAAAGCCGGTATCAAGCCCGTCTGCCAGTCATTACAATGAATCACGTCGGGTTTCCACTGGAGTATTTCAAGGATTTCAATTACTGCTTTTGAAAAGAACAGATATCTTTCATCGTTATTTCCAAAGTCCTGCTTCGTTTTTATGTTCTGATATATTCCTTTGTTTTTGAAATAATCCTGATTCTCAAGCAGGTATATCTGGGCTTTTGTGTTTTTCCCGTGGATAAAAGAAGACTTAATACTGAATTTAATTGGTTTCTCGTTAATTTTAATCGTTAAATCTTTAAGTCTTTTAATTTCGTGGATTTGTAATCTTCGTTCATCAAGAGGTCCATACTTTGGAGAAATGATTCTTACTTCATTATCGAGGGAATTTAATGCCTGCGGTAATGCATTTGAAACGTCGGCTAAGCCACCAGTTTTAGAGTAAGGAAAAACTTCACTGGTAACAAATAGAATATTATGACCTTTTGCCATCTAAATTATGATTTTTAATAAAATTAGTCATAATTCGTAAGATTTTCAATGCAGATATAAATAGCCCCGGATAATCGAGCGGCAATATTGATTCAGCAGATTTTGGAGGAATAAAATGTATGGATTAGAAAAAATTAAAATAAAAATTTTTTATATTATTAGTTTTTATTCTTTCAGATCGATAAGCAGTTTTTCAGTACCGGATGTTGCTTTATCTTCAATAAAAATCAGATTGAGATAATGACTATGAATATCTGGTTTTGCAGGGTCAATAATATATTTAGGAACATAATCCGGGACATACTGAATTAACCCGGCGGCAGGATAAACAACAAGCGAAGAACCTACAACGACAAAAATATCTGCCTGTGAGCAGAGCTCTGAAGCATTTTCTATTTCAGGAACTGCTTCTCCGAACCATACAATGTGCGGACGGAGCTGTGCACCTTTTTCACAAACGTCTCCGGGATTAATATCGTTATATCCTATTTCGTAAACCATATAAGGCGGAACAGTGCTGCGGGCTTTCGTCAATTCACCGTGAAGATGAACAATGTTTTTTGAACCGGCACGTTCGTGCAGATCATCAACATTCTGAGTAATCACAGTAACGTCATATTTTTCTTCAAGTTTCTTAATATTAAAATGTGCAGCATTCGGCTGAACACCTTTTAACTGACGTCTTCTTTGATTGTAAAAATCAAGAACAAGTTCTTTATTTTTTTTCCATCCTACCGGCGAAGCCACTTCCATAATATCGTGACCTTCCCATAGTCCTCCTTTATCCCGGAATGTTGAGATACCACTTTCAGCACTTACACCTGCACCGGTGAGAACAACAAGTTTTTGCATAGATGATTAATTTAAAAAACTATAATAATTTAAAATTGAAAAGTCAAAATTAAAAATTGAAATTCAAAATCTTAAAAGAAATAAGACTTAGATATTCGCGATTACTTTTTGCATTTTTTCAGTAAGTACCTTTGAAAGTTCAGTTAATTTTGGATTATCCGAAATCATACTGATTAATGCTGAGTTAAATCCTGATACTTTCACTTCACCGTTTCTTTCATAAACAATAACATTGCAGGGCATAAGTATTCCGATTTGTTCTTCTGCCATCAACGCCTCATAAGCAAATGGCGGATTGCATGCACCAAGTATGATGTATTTATCAACATCTTTATCGAGTTTCTTTTTCATAGTTTCCTTAACATCAATCGTGGTTAGCACTCCGAAGCCTTCTTTTTTGAGTTCTTCGGTTACTTTTTCAATTGCCTGATCGTAAGACAGGTTTACTTTTTTTGATATACCATATTCCATAAGATAAAATACTTTAATTAATAAATATTTGAGTGAATAAATAAAAAGTTAAATATAAAAAATCAAATATACAAATTATAAAAAAATTTGTGAAATAGTTTTAAGTAAGAGCAAGATATGTTATTTGAAAAAAGTATAACTATTTTAAAATTATTTTGGATAAACACGGCGATTTAAGAAATAAATAGTTATTAAGGAAGTTTCAAAACTATTATTTTTGCTATTTTAGTGGAAAATGTTGTTTTGTATCGTATTTATCCTAAATAACGGATATATACGATACAGAATAAATTTGTAGAATTTAATGTTTGAATCAATGACTTTATATTCAAATTCTTAGATTATAATTTATTAGAAGTAAATTAACTTTCTCATAATAAAATTAATAATGCTATGAACAACGGTATTTGTGCGTTTTGCAAAAAAGAAATTCAGAAAGAGCTAATCTTAAAACATTTTTCAATGTGTGATAAATTATTAGAAAGTATTAACAAGAAAAAAGTTGAAGATTCAAAGACTTTCAATCATTTTTTACTTTATGTTGAGGATACTTACAATCCGGATTTCTGGTTATATCTTGAAATGATAAATTCTGCAAGTTTTAAAGAATTAGATAAATATTTAAGGGCAATCTGGTTGGAATGCTGTGGACACTTAAGTCATTTTGCAATCGGTACAAATGAATATAATTCTCCACAAGTCAAAATGAGCACGAGAGTATATGATGTTTTACCGAATGAATCGGTCTTAACTTATGTTTATGATTATGGAACTTCATCTATTTTAAAAATAAAAGTGAAAAGTAAACGCGAAGGTGTTCCTTTAACAAAACATCCGATAACTTTATTTGCAAGAAATGTTCTTCCTGATTTCAAGTGTGTTAAGTGCGGTGATTTAGCAAAATATTACTGTGTCGAGTGTAACGCGGAGGACGGAAATGAAGGATATATATGTGAAAAGCATAAAGAACATTCACATGATGATTATGGAGAGCCGATAGAAATCATAAATTCACCGAGACTTGGTATGTGTGGATATGATGGACCGGCAAAGCCACCATATTAAAGAAAATTAGCCCTGAATAAGACTTGATAATCTTTTGATTTTTAGATAGATTTTGATGGGGACAAAATGAATAAATCACAAAAAGTTAAATATTGGGTAAACATTTCTGATTACGATTTAGAAACCGCAAAGGCAATGCTGGATACAAAAAGATATTTGTATGTTGGATTTATGTGCCATCAGGCAGTTGAGAAAATTTTGAAAGCGTATTACAGTAAAATTTTAGATGATATACCTCCATATATACATAATTTAAAAAGACTTGTAGATATAACGGGACTATCAGAAAAATTAACTCCAAATAAGAGCGAGTTTTTAATTGAAATATTACCATTAAATATAGAAGCTCGATATCCTACTTATAAAGACGAGATTTATAAAATATTGGATAAAGTAAAAGCAAATGAGATTATTATAAAAACTAAAGAATTTACCGAATGGATAAAGAGTTTGCTATAAGTGTCGCAAAAAAATTTGCAGAAAAGATAAAAGGGATTATTTCTTTTAAAGAAATAATTCTTTTTGGCTCTTTTGCAAAAGGGACAAATCACAAAGATAGCGATATCGATATTGCTTTAGTTATTGGAAATATTGCTTATGATTATTTTGACGTTTATAAACAGATTATAAAAATGGGATATGAAATTGACAATAGAATAGAACCGGTAATTTTGCGAAAAGATAAAGATTACAGCGGATTTTTGGAAATGATTCAGAAAGAAGGTATAGTCGTTTACAAAGCGGCATAGATTTTAAAGTAATATAGTTCTTTAAATAAGAAATTTTAACGTAGCTTATTGCTGCGATTTCTTCACGAAAACTGGCACTTTTCAATATCACGAAAAACGAGCATAAGGTTGCGTCCGCTTAGGACGCGCTTTAGTGTTTATATCTTTCGTGATAGGTACGCCAGTACCTCGTGAAGGGATGTAACTTAAGGTTGCGTCCTTTTTGTTTTATTAAGAATGTCATAAAGCTCGCAATGTTTGCAAAACACTTGAAGTATTCTAATTAAGGATAATTAAAAACAATAATAATATGAGATACAAAAAATGTCAATTACTAGAATTTATTAAAAAATATTATATAGAAATTATACTAATATTTCTTGTAATAACATTATCGATTTTGGGGTTTACGGATATCGGAAAAGATAAGGGACTTGTTGCTGCATCTGTTTCGTTGTTCGTTTTGATTTTTTTAATCAATCAAAACAGATATGATCGTAAAAAAATATTTCACGATTTATTTACTCGTTTTAATAATAAGTATGATAAATTAAACGAGTATATGAATGCAATTCATGAAATTGGGAAAGGAAATTTCTCAAAAGATATAATCAATGAGTTTTTATTCAATGTTGATGAAGATTTAAGAAATAAAATAAATGAATTAATTAGAAATTTATGTGAAGACACTAAAAGGATTGAAGGCGATTATTTTAATGAGTTTTATAATGATCCAAGAAACAAAATAAAAGACTGTCTAATAAAATATTGTGAAGATTCAAAAAATAAGACTGATAATATCTCAAAGATTATTCAGGAGCGTTCAGAAAACAAAATTGATTATTTATTAAAATTAAATTATCCAGGTACAAGAAAAACATATGAAGATATAATTTTCGATTACTTAAATCTTTGTGCTGAAGAATATTTTTGGGAGGAACAAGGATTGATTATTAAGGAAGCTTGGGAAAATTGGTCAAAAGGTATTGAATACTTCTTGGATAATCCGATTATAATAGAAGTAATAAAATCTGAAAAAAAGAAAATGGAAATAATAGATAAAAAAAACGAAATAGAAATAAATGATTTTTATTATGGATTTCTTTATTGTGATATTGTAAACAAGGCTATTAAAAAATTTGAATAAAAATATTTTAAAATTAATCTTAAAATAAAAAACTATGAAAAGAAAAATTTTACCTTTAATTGTTTTGCTTTTTGTTATTCAGTTCTTATTTAAAATTGATGACTGTAAAGGTCAGTGGGTACAATCCGATGGCATTTATGGTGGATATGTTTGGTCATTAGCTGTAAACGGAAGTAAATTGTTTGCAGGAACTCAATTAGGTGTTTACACGTCGACAAATAATGGATCATATTGGCAACGAACTTCTTTAAGTCAAAGTGTAATGGCTTTTGGTATCATTGGAAATAATATCTTTGCCGGAGCAGGGACTCAAGGCTCTTCTTCAGGTAGTGTTTATCTCTCTACAGATAATGGTAGCACATGGACACAAACATCTCTAATTAACAGAACTGTTTATTCATTTGCTGTAAGCGGAAGTAATATATTTGCAGGAACTTATTACTACGGTGTATATCTTTCAACAAATAACGGCACCACATGGACTCAAACAGCTTTAAATAACATTACTGTCCTCTCGCTTGCAATAAGTGGAAATACTATATTTGCAGGGACACAATATGATGGACAAAATAGAGGTGTTTATCTTTCAACGAATAACGGTACCACATGGACTCAAACAGCTTTGAATGATTATTCTATACCTTGTCTTGCAGTAATTGGAGGTAATATATTCGCAGGAACAAATGGTGGCAGCGTTTACAAATCTACGAATAACGGTACAACTTGGGTACCAACAGGTGTAGCTAGTGGTATAATTCTCTCCCTTGTTGCAAGTGGAAGTAATTTATTTGCGGGAATGCATGGTATTCCTAACCCAAGTGGTATATATCTTTCCACAAATAATGGAACAAATTGGGTACAAACATCTTTAAATAATCAAGACATATATGCTCTTGCCATTAGTGGAAGTAATATATTTGCAGGTTCATACGGTGAAGGTATTTTTCTCTCATCAAATAACGGAACTAGTTGGTCACAAACTGCCTTAAATCAAAATGAAATCTTTTCTTTTGCTTTTAATGGAAGTACTTTATTTGCCTCAGCTGGCGGTGATGGAGTATATCGTTCATCTAATAATGGCATATCATGGTTGCAAACATCTTTAAATAATAAATATGTTTTTTCTCTTACGGCAAACGGAAATAATATCTTTGCAGGAACTAGTTCAAGTGGTGTCTATATTTCTACAAATAATGGAACAACATGGTCTCAAACATCTTTAAACACTGTAACTGTACGATCACTTGCAGTGAGTATTGGTAATATATTTGCAGGAACTGATAACGGTGTATATATTTCAACAAATAATGGAACCACGTGGACTCAAACAGCTTTGATTAGTAATTATATATATTCTCTAGCAGTTAGTGGAAGTAATATATATGCGGGAACGGGTAACGGTGTTTATATTTCAACAAATAATGGTACTACTTGGACTCAAACAGCATTAAATAGTTCTATAAGTTCTCTGGCAGTAAATGGAAATAATATATATGCAGGAACGGGTAACGGTGTTTATATTTCAACAAATAACGGTACAAGTTGGACACATACTTCTTTGAATTATACAAGTGTTAATTCTATAACAGCAAGTGGAAGGACTGTTTTTGCAGGAACTAATAACGGTATTTATATTTCCGCAAATAATGGCGGGACATGGTCTCAAATAAATCAGGGCTTTAATATTGATTCTTCAACTAATGCTTTATTAATAGCCAACAATTATATATTAGCAGGAACAAATAGTTATTCAGTTTGGAACAGAAATATTATTGATTTTTTACCTTTAGCCCCTACTCTTTATAGTCCTTTTTATAATTCCGTTGGTAATCCTTTAAATATTAATTTAATATGGCGGGTTACTAATTATGCATCTGAATATAATCTTGTTCTTGCAACTGATATTAATTTTTCAAATATCATTTTAAATGATACTACTATAACAGATACTCTAAAATCAATATCTAACTTGAATCCTTTGACATATTACTATTGGAAGGTCAAAGCAAAGAGTATTGCGGGTTGGGGTCCATTCAGTTCTGTTTTTACGTTTAAAACTTACGGTATTCCTACGCAAGTTGTACTTGCATCACCAGAAAATAATGCAGTTAACCAACCTAAGAACTTACCTATAAAATGGTTTAAATCCGTTGACCAAGTTGTTCTATCTCGAACAAATAGGCAGTCTGTTAATAATTATTTTGATGATCCAAATGCTGTTAGTAATTATTGGTTAGAAATAGCAACTAATTCATCATTTACAAACATAATATTAAGAGATTCTTCTATTGTTGATAGTATCAAATTTATCTCTGGTATTTTGAATGATACCACTAGTTATTGGTGGAGAGTTAAAGCAAAAAATCAAGCAGGATGGTCATTATTTAGTTCAATTTTTAAATTTACAACAGGAACAACTGGCATTCAAAACATTACCACAGAAATCCCAAACAAATTCTCTGTTTCTCAAAACTATCCAAACCCATTCAACCCTACAACAAATATAAGATTTGATTTACCTAAAAATTCTGTTGTTGAATTGAAAATCTATGACATCTTAGGAAAAGAAATCGTCACTATTGTAAACGAAAAGTTAAATGCTGGCAGTTTCTCAGTAGATTGGAATGCAAGTAATTACCCTAGTGGAGTATACTTTTATAAAATTCAAGCCGGAGATTTTATTTCTGTCAAGAAGATGATAATGATTAAATAAATGTAATTAAATATGATTAGAAAAGTACTCAAAAAGTATGGTAATCGAGGCGATTGACCCTATCTCACCTAACTTAATAACAACTTCCGTGGTAGAATCTTCAATCTTTAGAGGTGAGAGAAAAACTTTTACTTCCCCGATACTTTTTTAATCAGCCATTGAGCCATTGCATCGGCTTCTTTTTGTTTTAACCTCCAATCGTGCATAAGCGGATTTGCAACACGTATTGGGGGGGATTAAAAATAATATGCTAAATGAACTACCCCGCCGCAAGCAGCGGGGTATCAATATAGATTTTTATTTTATCATCGCCGCAAGCGGCGGGGTATTTACCCTGAGTGAATAAAAAATTATTTAAAAAAGTTAAGAACCATTACATTTAATTTCATAAAGGAATTTAAGGAAATCCCCTACACCGTCTTCATTATTTGTTTTTGGTATTACATAATCTGCGAGATATCTCAATCTCGGAACTGCATTTTTCAGGGCAATATTCAAGCCACCGAAGTCGAACAGATCCATATCATTGTACCAGTCCCCTATTACTGCGACCTGATTTTTATTTACTTTCAGATATTTTGCTAGTGCTATAAGTGATGTTCGTTTATCAATCCCGGACCTCCGTATATCAAGATTGTACATCCCTGAACTTGAAGAGAGCCTGAAGTAATTTGACTTTACAAACAATCCAAATGGAAACCGGATTTTATTATGAATGTGTTTAATAATTCTTTTATCATAACCAACGATTATTATCTCGACAACAGAATGTTCAAAATCGTCATATTTATCTACAAGCTTGAAATTTGTTCCTATGCGGTGAGGAAGTTTTGTGATCGCAGAATTATCTTCTGTGTAAATTATTTCATGATTAGTACATAATGCTATTTTAACGTTGTAATACTTTGTTAGTTTTATTGCTTTACGAATATATTTTGGTTTAATATAACTTTCCAGAATGGATTTATTATTAACATCACAAACTAACCTGCCGTTAGCAGTAATAAAAGGTACTGATATATCAAGTTGTTTTGCAAGATTAATAACCGAAGAATGGATTTTTTGTGTTGCAAAAGTAAAAATAACATTTTTATCTTTCAATTTTGCCACGTATTCTCTGGTCATCTCACTAATTTCGTTGCGGTCATTAGTTAATGTACCGTCAACGTCAGAAACAATAAGAGTTATTTCCTTTAACCTGCTTTTTAAAGTGGTAGAATCGAGTACCAATCTATATTATTTAATTTTTATTAGTTTACTGAATTTATTAAAATTAATAGAAACTTAAAACCATATTGTTAAGGCATAAGAAAAAACATTAGGGTGACTGAACGTTAAGGGAAACGAATTACCGATGAGTACGTGAATGAGGAGGTAATGAATTGTATATAACCGTAGGTGGTTATATTATTATAATTCAATTATTTTCGCTTTTTGAAATTTTACTTCGTTACTATAGTAATAAAATGTTTTAATGAAGCTCTTCTGCCTTGAATCCTGCTTGTTTAAGAGTATCTTTAACGAACTCGCTCGTAAGTTCTTCACCTGAAATAGTCAAGATTTTAGACGGATTAGTAATATCTACATTCCATTCTTTAATTTTTTCAAGCGAATTAAGTACGGGAGTAACTGTTGCAATACAATTATTGCAGTTAATATTAGTTTTAAATTTCAGTGTTTTCATAATATATTTTTTGAGAATAATAATTTTTTATTAAAATAAAAGGGTGCAAAATAAATTTGCACCCTTTTTTTAGAAATGTATCACGATATTTTTATTTCTTAAGATACTTATCCGGATCTTTTTCAAATTTTGATATGCATCCCGAACAGCAGAAATAATATTTTACTCCATTTACCACCGTATTTACATCTTTTGAAGCTGCTTCGCCCATAACAGGACAGGTGAGTTCTTCTTTAATGTAATTCATCGGTTCAGCTTTGAATTTTTTTACACATCCTTCACAGCAGAATGTATATTCTTTTCCGAGGTATGTATAAGTAACGGGTGCGCCTTCTGCACCATCAATAGTTTCACCTGAAACCGGACAGGTTTTCACGGAATCCATAGGACTCGATTTCATCCCGCCAGATGTATTTTTTTTACATTTTTCTGAATTACCGCATTCGCTTTTGCAATCCTTACATTCGGTACCATTGCATTCACCGCCTGTTTTGCATTTTGACTTATCCATTTTACATTTTTCACTTCCCATCTTACATTTTTCACTGTCCATTTTGCATTTTTCACTATCCATTTTACATTTTTCACTGCCCATTGTACATTTGCCTTTATTGCATTTGGTCGAGTCCTGCAATCCCTTTACGGCAGAATCAGAACTGAATGAAAAAGAGCTTATTAAAGCTAAAATTGAGAATATCGAAATTAAAAAAATTGCTTTTTTCATAACTGTTTAACTGTATATTTAATTTTTAAAAAATTATTCTAATGTAAATTTATATTTGCGAATTAAAAATTCACAACAGGGTATTTAAATAAGGAAAACGCAGTTAACAATGCATCTGTCAGGAGCCAGCTTCTGTATGAAAATATCAATTATCAGATTACATTTCGTGATATTTCGTTCTGTTAATTCAGAAGCATTGTTTATTATTATGTGTGAAATTAATTGAGAAGGTAAAACAAAATTTTCAATATTTGCTTCAATTTTATAATCGGATGATTTTTTTACACCGCAGTTACAGTTTTTTGTAAACTTCAAAGATTCCATTTTGAAGGAATCCATATTACATTTTTTGCCGCAGCATGTTTTAGAATTACTTTCAGAACAAAAACCAAAGGTAAAACCTGAAAGATTCAATGCGAAAAGAATTAATAAGGATAAAGAAAATATTTCTTTTATTTTTGTTTTAATAATTTTGAATTCAATTTTGTAAAAAATCAGGAAACGATGTAATTTATTTATTCCTTTTTAATATACTAAAATAATGATAATTTGTTCCCTATTCAACATAAATCAATAATGAAAGGGAAATTAATAATCTTAAGATGGAATATTAAAATTTATCCTGTTGTTTTTATCGTAAATAATTGAAAATGATTTTTTATTGAAATTTTTTAAAAAATATTTTATTGTACTATTTTTCCTTGCATTCTCAGGGACTCTTTTTTCGCAGGATTTGAAGGAAGATAAAACCAATATGTTTATTAATTGGGGATTGCTGCAATTAGTGCCATCGCCAACCTTCTTTCAAGATTCCGATGATAATAATGCAAGGATACAATTTGGATTAAAATGGCATATCACCCCAATCAACATTTCTTTTAACCCTAATAAGTATGTGTCACCTTTTCAGATGTTTATGATCAACCCCGTGAGGAGATTCACGGGATCGGCAGAGATATTTGTTCAGCCTGAACTTGCAGTTTACTCGTTTAAATATTCTGAACTGAGTATATTTGGTATAAGTACCGGTCCACGGATCATTCTCCCGATTTACGAAAAAGGTGAAAATCTTTCTTTTTCAATCGGGGGAAAATATACTTACAGAAAAAATTTCTCGGGAGATAGGGATTATTATTACGGAGTGGAAGCAGGATTGTATTTCTTCGGAGGATTAATCGGCTTGCAATACACCCATAATTTCAATACACGAACAAAATACAATTTTAATTTTTACATAAAGTATTTTTAATGAAAAAGATATCAATACTTTTATTATTATCATTACTATTATGCGGGTGTTTTGCGTTACGTATGACCGTAAACAATGTGGGAAATGCAATTTTTTCATCACCACAGGAAATCGCCAATAAAATAAAAAATCCCGTGAAAGACAGTGTAAGACTATCTGCATTATGGATAGGACATTCTTCCATACTTTTACAGATATATGATAAAGTAATTATTTTGGATCCGTTTTTTCAGGAAAAGCTCGGGGGTTTAGTAATGCGGGAAAAGGAGCCCGGGCTTGATATTGAGAGCATATCAAAGTTAGACCTGATATTGATTTCACATTCACATATGGACCATTTAAGTTTCAGCAGTTTAGATAAAATCGCAGAAAAATTTCCAGGACGGGATTTAATCTTTCCGAAAGGAGTTGAATATTATTTACCTAATGTCGATTTAAACCTGATAAGAATTGACAATTCAAAATCACAGAGTAAAGAATTTATAGGCAACCCTGTTTTTTCAAATGGAATAAAAATCACACCTGTATTTGCACTACATCCGGGCGGCAGATACGCCTTTGATACATATACATGGAAGATACAAGGAGCGACAGGTTATATGATAGAATACGAAGATGTAACGGTTTACTTTGCCGGTGATACTGGTTATGACAGCCTTGCATTTAAAAAAATAGGCGGTAATTTTAGAATAAATCTTGCTTTTATTCCAATCGGACCCTGCCATAACTGTGATTCGAGCGGTTTTTGGTTTCATACCTCAAGCATAGAGGCTCTTCAACTGTTTGAAGATTTGAAAGCGGATTATATGATCCCAATTCATTTTGGTTCAATAAGATACTTTAGCGATCCGAACTATCCTCTTTTTGCTATGAAGAAAATTTTGCAAAACCCCGCTTCAAAATACTCTCATCTTGCCGATAAAATAAAAATATTGAAAGAGGGCGAGCAAGTGATCTGGAGAGAAGAACAGAATTAAAATTATCTAAAAAAATATCATTCTAAACGGTATGTAGAATCATATCATTTTCTTTGCCAAAAAAAAATACTTGTGCTATTAATATTTCATTATTCGTTTAAATTAATTATATTTACCCCTCGAGAGGGGAACATTTTATTGACAATGAAAGTATAAGTATTAAATGTTCTATATAATTAAATTAACAAATTATTATATATCTTCAGTTAAATGAACTACAGGGGTTTAGTTACATATCTTACTTCACTTTTACTATTAATTATAATAGTATATTTAACCTCGTGTGATTCCAAAACGGGCATTACTGACCCCGTACCTGATCCATTACCAAATCCTTATGGTACCGGGAATGGTAATGTTACATTTTACAGGACAAATCAAATTGCAGGACCTGTTACAATCAAGATTTCAAATAAAACGCTTACGGATACATTAGTCTGGCAGACTATTCCTGAATGCGATACGAACATTGCGGTTTCGCAAATTCTTAAAGCAGGCTCATATAGCGCAAGAATTCAGGGACAATCATATCTGTGTGATTATGTTGTAAATGTAGAAGAAAAGAAGTGCAAGTTAATTGATTATACTAATTGTAATGGCGGAAATCCTTATGGAGAAGGAAACGGAAAAATCACTTTTTACAGGACACAACAAATTGCAGGACCTGTTACAATCAAGATTTCAGATAAAACACTTAATGATACATTAGTCTGGCAGTCAGCTCCGGATTGCAATTCAAACATTGCAGCTTCGGTAATTCTCAGAGCAGGAGATTATTCTGTCAGGATCGAAGGTTCAGTTTTCTTATGTGATTATAATACCAGGGTGGAAGAAAAAATTTGCAAAGTCCTGAATTACACAAATTGCAACAATGGATATGTAGGGTGTTACACCATGACAGGCACATGGATAAGAACTGCAGATGGTCCATGTCCGAATTGTCAGGGGTTGAAGATACAATTCTTAAACGGAGTAGGTGAAGTTATTTTCACTCCTCCGGGATGCAGATTTCCACTCGGAGATGTCAAATGGATAGATTTTAACATTAATAACTGCACTATGCTGGACCTGGCGAGAGACCAGTTCGGTGGAAGCCCGCAATATCAAAGTTCGAGCATAAATTTTTTAAATAAAGATTCACTTTTAATTAACGGACCTTCGGGTCTAATTTCATATTCAAGAATATCATACAGTGAAAAAAGAATTATCATTAAAAAAAATAATACTGGTTCCCGCAGTATTTCTATTCCTTATACTTCAGGGCTGCAATCTGGACAATGAGAACATAATAGAGCCGCCGCCGGTGTCGGAAACGGGAATGTGGTTTGTAAGCAGATTTAATACAAACGGAGATGCGAGATTTGTGAAAGGTTATAGCATCAATGGGATACCTTATGCTTTTCTTGCGGACGGTAATAATGGTTTGGAAATAATAAATATTTCAGACCCTTCAAACCCGGCTCAAACATTCAATTACAATACATCGGGGAATGTTTGTGAAGTATTCATCGACAGCATCAACGGAAGAAAATATGCTTACCTTTCTGATTTGAATGAAGGTTTGTTTATAATTAACGTATCCAATCCTTCGGCTCCTCTATTCAATTCAAACATAAGTTATGCAGGAGGTGTGAATTCCGTCAATATTAAAAACGGATATCTATATACCGCTCTTGTACCGGGAGGTGTGAAAGTTTTTAATATCAACAATTTGCCCGATACTGTAATTGAAGTTTTCACTTATATGCCTGCGCATCCCGTTGAGCATATTGAAGTTTCTGGAAATACTTTGTTTATGACACAAGGAAACAGCGGATTAGAACTTGCAAATATTACGAATCCTTCATTTCCTGTTTACTTATCTTCATTTAATTCTCAGGGCAGGTGTAATGATGTTAAAATCGGAGGTAATCTTGCATACATAGCGGACGGTAATGCAGGAATTTGTATTGCAAATGTCGGGAATCCGGCTTATCCATATTTTGTGGCACAGGGCAACGGAAATACTGACGTAAGAGGTATAGATTACTCGCCCAACTTTTTATTCACGGCTGAATACTTAGATGGGGCAGAAGTGTTCAATCTTTTCAATCCCTCAAATCCTGATCCCTTCGGGTATTTCGAACCGCAGGGAAATTGTTACAGCGTGCATTATTTTAGAGGAAAAGTACTGATTGCAAACGGTCAATACGGTTTACTTATTTTGAGATTTTAAATAGCAGAGACAAGCAGAGTTAAAGCAAGTCCGATGGATGCTTGCAGAATTAATTTTTGCCACTTAACAGTATCTTCTTTTTTTGTGAATAGCAGACCATAGGGAGTCCACCAAGCCCAGGTGACCTGATTCCCGATAACCTGTTTTGTAAAGTTACCACGGTCTTTAAAAATATTCAGCGAAGCACAGTAGAAATAAAACAGAATATCGCACCCCCAGGTCCACCAGATAATATTGAATCCAAGAGCTGACTGCCAGCTGACAAAGAAAAGCAAAGAACTTGTTATCAGAACCTGGATGATGCTTTGAGTAATCCGGTAGGGGTTTACGAATTTCGAATCCACCCAGTTTTTTCTAAGACTTAAATTATATCCCACATAATCAAAAAGTGCGAAAAAAGCTGCTCCCAAAAAAGAAAAAGCAAAGTTATTAATTACCTGATACATAAAATACTTTCCGGTAGTAAATAAAATTATTTATCATAATTCCCTATTATTTTTCTTTATGGGCTTTACCTTCCAGATAAGTTGAAAAGGAATCAGGATTTCCGGGAGGAGTGATTTCAAATTTTATATATACATTTTCTTCATCGATTTTGAAATAAGTCAGCTGGAATCTTGGAAAGTCTTTTACGACATCACTCGTAAAAATAATTGAGTTATCCGAATCATTATAATTTATTATATAATATATAGAATGTTCTTCATTATCAAAATAAATTGCTTTTCCCGGTTTGCCGTTTTCGAGATAGATAATTAATAAATCGTCGTGAATAATAGGAGGTATAGTATCTCTCGAAGGGTATTCGGCGTGATTCTTCCGGACAAGTATTTTATTATTTAAATCTTTTTGGAAAGAGAAATAGCTGTTAGCCTCGCCGGAATTACCGGAACTTTTCCAATCACCTATCAGATACTGGAATTTATCCCAGATATTAGAATTCTGCTGAGATAAAGTTATATCCGAACAGGAAATTACGAATAATAAAACAAATATTATTTTTTTCAATGTTCTTTTGTTAATTTTTCTTATAAAATTAATTTTTCACACATCTAAAAATAGAATGTATCATTTACAGAAAAAAGGGGGAATAGGGATAAGAGCAAGGGATGCGGATTTTTGAGATTGAATGGAATAGCTAAAATTGTTTTCAATAATTTGCTTTCTCGGGAAATAAGAGCCCTCAATATATACTTGTAAAAATAATAAACGTTATTTAAATTTGAGGAATAAAGTATTCAAAAAAAATCCCTAACAATGAGAATCACCGTAAACAGAAAAAAAGAACGATATTATCCTGATTCGAAAAGGGTAATAACACGTTTCTTCGCACACTTAGAAATGAAAGCGAAATCCATAATTTCGAAAATACTGGATATGAGCGAGCAGGAAGCAGAAATTTCACTGAATCAGGTATTGAGGGAGTTTGCTAAACGGCATAGAAATATTATAAAAATATTTTTAACAAATTATGCAAAAGTATCCCAGTACATAAATGAGTTTCCGGAAAATCCCGAGAAAATGTCTTCAACAAAGAGACTTTTGGTTGGTTCATTTTTTACGATGGAATATTCAGTAGAGTCTGCGGCACTGTTCAATCCATCAATAGTTGAGCATCCTGAGCAATCAGGGCTCGAAGAAGGACAAGTAAGAATAATAATGAGTTATAGAGCAACAGGAGAAAGTCATATTTCATCTATAGTATTCAGAAGCGGGATAATTGATAAAAACAATAATCTTACATTTGACCCAAAGGGTAACTACGTAGCCGAAGCTGAAACAATAAAAGACCATATTTATGATAAAAAAGAATTCATTGCAATTCTCCAGGAGCACGAAGTCCGGAACAGTCTTTCAACAGAAATTTTGAGCAAGTTGAATGACGAATTTTATTACACAGATCTCAAAGATTTGATAAACCAGATACGGGACACAAGAAAACTTAATCTCGACGAACAGAAGACCATTAAACAAATGATGTGGCTTGCAAAATCTCATTATGAAATTTTATTCTCACAGGAAACGGATATTTCCGAAAGAGTAATTTTCCCGGTATCAACCACAGAAAGCAGAGGCATTGAAGATGCCAGATTTGTCAAGTTTATTGATGATGACGGAGAAATTACTTATTATGCCACATACACGGCTTATGACGGATATACAATTTTACCTAAACTCCTTGAGACAAAAGATTTTTATCACTTTAAAAATCTGCCTTTGCACGGAGAATGTATAAAAGATAAAAACTTTTCGCTCTTCCCAAGGAAAGTAAACGGTCAATACGCAATGCTCTCGCGAATAGACGGAGTGAACCATTACATCATGTTTTCAGACAGCCTAACTCTCTGGGATCATGCTACCCTGCTACTCGAGCCAAAATATACATGGGAGTTAATTCAAATCGGGAACTGCGGTTCTCCAATCGAAACCCCAGATGGGTGGATAGTTATCACACACGGAGTGGGTCAGATGAGAAAGTATTCTCTCGGAGCAATATTACTCGATTTGCAAGACCCAACAAAGGTGATAGGCAGTTTAAAAGAGCCGCTGATAGTTCCGAATGAGGATGAAAGAGAAGGATATGTTCCGAATGTGGTCTACACCTGCGGAGCGATAATAAACAATAATGAATTGATTATCCCTTATGCGATTTCTGATTATGCTTCTTCATTTGCTACAGTAAATGTGAAAGTTCTGATTGAAAAGCTGAAAGAGCCGGATTGATTATCTTAGTGGAATCCTTATTTATAATCCAGAATTTTTTTATAGACTTCGATATATTCTTTTACCATTTGTGAGCGGGTGAATTTTGATTCTGCCCAGATACGGCAATCTTTTCTATTAATTTCTTTAACATCTTTCAAATATTCAACTGCTTCAGAAATATTGGATACAAGGAAACCTGTCCTGCCGTGGTGAATAAGTTCGGGCATCGAACCCCTGCTGAATGCAATAACAGGAGTACCACAGAAATAAGATTCTACAACGCTCAAACCGAAGGGCTCTTCGAAGCTAACGGGATGGAGCAAAGCATAAGCCCCTCCAAGCAATTCATCCCTTAATACGGGATTTGCATTTCCGGAATAAATTATATCTTCATTATTCACATAAGGTTCGATTTTTTCTTTAAAGTAATCTTTGTCCTGCACAAGACCTGCAATAATTAATTTCATTTTAGATTTTTTTGCAATTTGAATACTTTCATAAGTACCTTTTTCCGGATGAATCCGTCCGAAAAATAAAAGGTAATCACCCTGCTTTTCTTTGAATGTGAAATTTTTTTCATTTATTCCGTTATAAATAGTTGCAACATATTTTAATTCCGGACTTCTATCTGAATTACTGATAGAAACATAAGAATTTATATCGTTATATCTTTTATAAACAGGAATAATTTTCGTAGAAGAAAATCCGTGAATAGTAGTTACCATCGGAGTATTTATCAAACGCGAATATGTGAGAGGAAGAAAGTCATAATGATTATGTATGATGTCGAACCGGGAAGCTTTTTCCATCATATAACTTATATGCATACACTCGCATACTTTAGGATCAAGAACGGGATTTTCCCCGTATGGTTTTTCTATAATGTATTCGAGATTACCTTTTGTAACAGAGTCACCTGTTGCAAATAGTGTTACTTCTATTCCTTTTTCTATCAGACCTTCGGCAATGTTAGAAGCAACCTGTTCCCAGGGACCATAATTTTTGGGCGGAGAACGCCACACAGCTGGAGAGAGTATAGCTACTTTCACAGCGCACTCCGTGATTTATTAAGGCACAAATCAACAAGCTCTTCAATTACTGCTTCTCCGGCGCACAAGACTTTATCAGCGCCACCCCAGTAAATTTTTATAGTACCATCAGGTTCAGGAATAGCACCGCATGTGAAGACCACGTTATGAACATACCCGGTGATTTCATATACTTCTTCGGGCTGCAGTATCCATTCGTCACACACACCGAGTATTTTTGAAGGATCTTTTAAATCGTGTAATGCAACCCCTAATCTGTAAACACTTCCGGCCATAGTAGGAAACACACCGTGATAAATGTTCAGCCAGCCCCTGTTTGTTTTTACCGGCGGGGCGCCCGGACCGATTTTCATTTCGTCCCAATGATATTTGACCGGACGCATTATTACTTTTGAGTCACCCCAATATCTTAAATCCCTGGAATATGAAATCCAGATAGACCAGGGTGTAATGTCTGAATGCGGACGGTCGAGGCGTGCATAAAGTCCATTAAATTTTTCAGGGAATATTACAACGTTGCGGTAGTCAGCTTCTGTAATAAGAAAGAGTCTTTTCACGGATTCAAAGTCACCGGTTTTAGCAAGACCGATGCGTACACCGTATCTGGAATATGCACTGTAGGTTATCAAATATTCACCGTCAATAAAAGTAATTCGCGGATCTTCTACACCGAATTCTTCATATTGTTTGAAATCCCCCTCTTCAGACGGAATCATAAATGGTACCGGACGAACAGTAAAATTATATCCGTCATTGCTTTCGGCAATACCAATAATACTGCGCCCGTTTAAAAGATGTGAGCGGAAAAGCAGAATATATTTTTCCTTATACTTTATTGCACCGGCATTATGCACAGTAGCCACTTTATATGGAACATCATCCTTCGTAAGGATCGGATTATTAGAATATCGTTTTATGATTGCCATAAATAATTATTCTTGTTTATAAATAATATTTATTTTTCATATTCATACTCAAGTTCGAAAGCGTTAAGAACCGTAAGGTGCGAAATTAAATATGCAAGCGAGCTTTCGGCACCTTTATTCTTATTTACTCCGTAATCTTCCAGCCCGTCGTTACATCCGCCTGATTTAAAATCATAGACAGGTGTGTTCAAATCATTCTTTCCGAGATACCACATATAAGAAGTGAACATTTTATCGAGGTATGGTTTGTCTTTTGTTATCTGATATGCTTTAAAAAAAAGCAAAACCATACCCATCACATCTATTGATTGCTGTGCAAAGCCGGCACATTTTCCTCCTTTAGGAAACCATCCGTTATTACCGACAGGGCTCAGATGTCCGCTGCCCAATGTCACATTATCCAGAAAATCAGATGATTCTTTCGCTATCTTTAGTATTCTTTCATCTTTCAATATTTCAAACGAATGGAAAAGAGAAAGCGGAATGATAGCGTTATCATAAGTAAGAATATTTTCGAACCAGTGCCAATCTGCCGATTTTTCTTTTTCATAAATATTAATAAGTTTGTCTGACAAATTCCTGAAAATATTTTTCATATTATCATTATCAGGAAAGAACCTTAAATAATAAGACAATCCGAGAATTGTATTTGCGATTCCGCGAATATGCCTCAACACAGTAAAGTATGGAACAGATTTATGAAATGTATCGAGACTGACCTGGTGATAAGAATCGTTTGGAGAATAACAGATTGTATATCCAAGTGCCCAGATAGTTCTTCCGAAAGAATCTTCTGAGCCAACTTCATCCAGGAAATTTCTATTGAAACTTAAAAAATTTCTGAAAGTCCCGTTATCATTTTGCATATAGTGAATGTAACTCAGATATACAGGCATAAGCTCAAGCGATTCAGTAGATTTTCTTGTGTCAAAAGCCATAGAAGACATTAATAGGGCTCTGGAATTATCGTCGAGGCAATAACCTTCTTTGAGGTTTGGAATCCCGTATTTAGCATGCTGAACAATACCTGTATCGTCCGTAAGTTTTTTAATATGTTCCAGGGTAAAATCAGGCAGAAGAAGAGGATCAAGGATTGTCTGTTTTTCTTTACGAGAAAACGAGAACTCATTGATTGCTTCATGTAGAACTTTTAAATATTTCGCACCAATTTTGGGCCATCTGAGTTTTTGTCCGTACTCGTAAGCCGTTTCGCGAAGAGTTTCAATTTTATGGCGGTTATCAAATAAATCAAGAATTATATTTGAAAGTTGTTCATGATCATGAAAATCAAAGAGCAATCCCCTTCCCTCTGAAAGGAGTTCCTGTGCATGCCAGTAGGGAGTGGATATCACTGCTGTTCCCGCACCTATAGCATAAGATAAGGTACCGCTTGTTATCTGGGCTTCATTCAAATAAGGCGTGATATAAATATCGATTGCATAAAGATATTCCATCAACTGGTCTTCCGGAATAAAGTTTTTGTAAAAATAGACATGCTTTTCAAGTTTATTTTCCTTTACAAGCCGCAGAAGATACTCCCTGTATTCTTCTCCATCGTGCCGTAAGACGCTCGGATGAGTATTCCCAAGCACTATATACAGAATATTTTTATACTTATCCACAATTTTTGGTAAAGCTTTTATTACGGTCTCTATTCCTTTATTCCTGCTTAATAATCCGAATGTAAAGAGAACTGTATTATCCCCGAAGTTAAATTTTTTACGAATGGCTTCCGTACGGAAACCTTTGCTTACGGGAACGCCGTGTTCAATAATCAAAATTTTATCTTCAGGGATATTGTAAATATTAAGCAAGAATTCAACGGCTCTATTACTCATTACAATAATTTTATGCGACTTTTTTGCAAGTTCCTGTACAATCACTTTTTGAATATGTGTTGGTTCTTTAATAACAGTATGGAATGTTACCATCAATGGGATTTCAATTCTGTTAACCAGAGAGAGAATATAGACTCCGCTTTCCCCTCCAAAAATACCGAACTCATGCTCTATTATACAAGCATCGAAATTATTATAATTTATATATTTTGCAGCACTGAGATAATCACGCTGGTTATCCCGGTTTACTACCATTGTCACTTCCGAAGGATAATTATAGTCCTGTTCCATATCGCTCATAGCAATAACGGAAATGTTCGGGAACAGATTTTCATATCCTAAGTTTTCGGCGATAGATTTAAGGAGATTATTTGTAAACGTTCCAATCCCGCATTTTTGAGGAGGATATGTTCCGATAAATGCTAATTTCATTTGCGTAAAATTAAAAGGTTTTAAATAGCTATTATTAACTGCTTAGTCATCGTACCAAAAAAAAATAAAGAAATAAATACCAAAATTATATAGGAGAATTTTTAAAAACCGGTATCTATTCGCCAAGGAGGGAGATAGAGCCGGTTAATTCTTTGTAACCATTGGCAGTGTATGCATATTTTGCAATCTTAGTACGAGTACTTATTGACATCTTAAACATTGTTTCAATCCTTGTTGTATTGGATTTTTTGAAAGAACTGATTAGTTGTTAGTGGTTAGTTGTTAGTTGTTAAGAGGTTTCAATCCTTGTTGTATTGGATTTTTTGAAAGAACTCATTTTGTTATTTTCCAGTTGTTTAATTTAAGCAGAGAGAAGTGAAACTCCCCCTGCTTAATAATTACTTCTCTTTATCTTGAAGCTTTTGCTTTCTCTTGAAGAACTTTAAGTTCTTTCTTTTCATCTTCTGATAAAGTTTTCTTTGCCTGCAATTCTTGCAAACGGGTTTTTTCTGATGGCGTCAACATTGTTTTTTACCTCCTTTCGAGTTATGTCTTTTTATTACCATTTCTGGAACTCTTTATTTTAATTTTTTATTTTATAGCTTTTATAAAATCCCCCGATTTGGATTAACCTCTTCGGGGGACCGGAGGAACTATCGGCAAAGTACCGAAGAGTCCAAATAATCTTTTCTTAAGTATAAGACAAAACAAAATCTACAGAAGATTGTTGTTTTAATGTTATATCTTCTACTCCTAATTCACTTTTACTTAAAATAATTCTCTTAATCCATAAAGCTATCATTTCTCCATTTTCTAAAGTTATACCGTCAAAAATTAATGGATTGACAGATAATAATTCAAAATCTACTCCATACGGTTCTTCTTGTGTTGTCTGTAATCTTTGAACACTTCCATTTATTTTTGAAGTTGGAATAGAAAGTCCAACATAAAATTTTTCAAAACTTTTATTCCCTGCAATAACTAGACTTAAATTGCTAACAGATCCACCAGACTCATTTTTTAAAAAAATACATTTCACATCCATCCTTCCATTAACAGAATCTTCCACTGTCACCTCTTCAAACAATCCTCCTATCTTCGCATTTGGAATTAAATAAGAACTTTTAAAACCTCCAAGAGAAAGATAACCTTCTGCAACTGGATCGTTATGGATTTGTCCACCCGATAAAGTTTCAATCCTTGTTGTATTGGATTTTTTGAAAGAACTTATTACCTGCAAAAGAAACTAATCATATAGAAGAAGAGTTTCAATCCTTGTTGTATTGGATTTTTTGAAAGAACGAAGTGCTACAACATTTTCCTGATAGTTGTATAGACTGTTTCAATCCTTGTTGTATTGGATTTTTTGAAAGAACAGAAATACAGATTTACGGATTCAAGTTTATCAATTGAGTTTCAATCCTTGTTGTATTGGATTTTTTGAAAGAACTTTCTGTAAGAATCCGAATTTATTCTCACCGTTTGTAGTTTCAATCCTTGTTGTATTGGATTTTTTGAAAGAACAAAATTAATCCCTCATGGTCTTTTAATCGTTCAAGTGCGTTTCAATCCTTGTTGTATTGGATTTTTTGAAAGAACTTGACTAAAAGCTCCAAAATCAATTACATCACCATTGTTTCAATCCTTGTTGTATTGGATTTTTTGAAAGAACAGATAATGGTAGAAAAATTAAGTGAACACCATAAATGTTTCAATCCTTGTTGTATTGGATTTTTTGAAAGAACGAGACGGACAATTAATAGAAGTAGACTAATATTTTGAAATTCTATCCCTGATTTACCGCATAAATTTATTAATCTCTGTCTTACAGATGCAGGAAGGTTCATTATCTCCTTTTCCTTCTTCACGGCAGCACACCCTTTACAATTAGTTCTACCTTATTTTTGACTCCGCATATTTCTGCGTATCTAAAAAGCTTTGCTATATTTTTTTTCTTATTATGCATATATGTCTTTAGAGATTCAAGAGTAACATCTTCACCGATTTTATTTATGTATCTGAATAGGTCGCAAATTGTTTTTTCTTTATTATATATGCTCACGTTCCCGCTTTTTGTATAAAGCTTTTCTATACCTGGCTCATAATAATTTTTTACAAAGTAATAAACTTTGATTGGAGGATATTCAAGTTTAAACTTAGATGTATTATTTGGAACAGCAACATAAATTTCCGGGGGGTTAAAAGTTGTAAGTTCGTAATATGAAGCAGCACTAAGAAGACAAATAACCGCCTTACGATTAGCCCGGCATACATCAGCGAAGCTTGCGTGTTCATCCCAGGGATAATCAACGAGTTTGTAAATACCCGGTTTGATTTTTTCGATGAACCCATTCTGCACAGCTTTAGCAATAGTTCTTGTATGAACTCCTTTTTTCTTAAGTTCGAGCATTTGAGCATAACCCTTATTTTGCTTGAATATTTCTATAAAATCAATCATTATTTCTCTTTTTGGTTCTTTTGCAAGGTAAATATAATAAATCTACCTTTAAATAGAACCATATTCCATTTTCCCAATTTTATCATAAATTTGTTAATAATATTATCATTTCCACACAATTTATATGCATCCCGTGTAGCGAGAGAAATCTCCGGAAAACGAATTATGGAAGTGAGAATGTGCAAAATTAAAATTTATCTAATGATTTATAGTAAACTCCGATTTTTTCTTAAATTCAACACCACTTTAAGCTCAATTGCAATTCGTTATGCAGAATATGGAAAATTCCCAATTGCAGTAATTTTAAGTTACGGCGGAAAAGTAAAATGGAGTAAAATCAATGAATTCTTTCCTTTTAAGTATATCCCTGTAGGTCAGGAATTAAATACTTTTTCTTATGCAATTGATTTTTTTCAGGGAAAAGAAATTGACACTAAACCCGAAGAAATCCTTGCAGATGCCTGGTTTTTAAACGACTATAACTATAAAAAAGAATTTTACCTGCACGAACAAAACATTCCTATGAAAAATTACAATTCCGTCCTCACAATCCTCCGGGAAGCGTAATTAATTTTTACTTAAGTAACGCAATGTAATGAAAACAGTCAATTTTGTCATTCTGTATCCTCCGCGGAGGAGGAAGAATCTCATTTCTTTGCTAAATTGAAATTAGTATTTTAGATTAATCAAAATTTATAAATAATTCTTTAAAGATTCATTTATACAGAAACAAAAGAATAAAATCCGTAAATTAGAATAAACAAAACTATTAAAATGGATGGAAAATCTTTAGATATTAAACAGGATATAATTGATAAAATCAAAATTATTATACCTAATATCTTAACCGAAGATGATAAAGTTGATGTTGAAAAACTAAAATTGACTCTCGGCGAAGATGTTAACATTGAAAACGAAAGATACGTCTTAAACTGGGCTGGCAAGGCAGAGGCTTTTAAGGTGTTACAACAATCCACAACCGCAACACTGAAACCCATAAAAGAAGAATCCATCAACTTTGACACTACCGAAAATGTGTTTATAGAAGGAGAAAACCTTGAAGTCTTAAAAGTTTTGCAGAAAGCATATTACGGAAAAATAAAAGTGATTGTAATAGACCCGCCTTATAATACTGGTAATGACAGTTTTATTTATCCCGATAGTTTCAAAGAAAGCAGAGAAGAGTATCAGAAAAGAATCGGTGAAAAAGATGAAGAAGGTTTTTTGATGAAAGAAGGTTTTTTCCGCAAGAACAGTAAAGAAAGCGGACATTACCATAGCAATTGGTTAAGTATGATATATCCCCGTTTATTCCTCGCAAAAAATTTGTTAAGCGATGATGGTGTTATTTTTGTACATATAGATGATAATGAAGTTCACAACCTTCGTTTGATAATGAATGAGATTTTTGGAGAGGAAAATTTTATTTGTCAAATAATAAATAGAAGTAACCCACGAGGTTCTCAGGCAAGTAAATTTTTTGCTATGGAACATGAATATATTCTAGTTTATTGTAAAAACAATTTTGTATTTGAATTAGGAGGTTACGAAAAAACTGATGAAGAAAAAGAAGAATACAATTTAATTGATGAAAATGGAAAAAGTTATAGATTACTCGGCTTAAGGCAAAGAGGTGGTGCTTGGAAGCGAGAGCATAGACGCAAAATGTTTTATCCTATATATGTTAATCCAGAAAATGGTTCTGTAAGTTTAGAGAAATCTGAAATCTTCAATATAGAAGTTATTCCCAAAAGACCAACTGGTGAAGAATCAAGATGGACTTGGAGTAAAGAACTATTATTAAAAAACAATTATTTTATTGTTGGCAAAAAAATTAATAGAAGTAATTCCGAAGTTGAAGTATGGGATATTTTCAGAAAAGATTATTTAGAAAAAGAAAATGGTTTAACTTTAAAAAAACCCCGTAGTATTTGGGACGAAAAAGAAGTTAATAATCAAAATGGAAGAGCAATGGTGAAGGAATTATTTGATGGTGTTGATTTATTTGATTTTCCCAAATCAACATTTTTACCAAATAAAATTATTGATAGTTTAAATGATGATGACTTTATTATTCTTGACTTCTTTGCTGGCTCAGGCACAACAGCACAAGCCGTTTTAGAACTTAATGAAAAAGATGGAGGAAACAGAAAATTTATTTTAGTTCAGTTGCCGGAGCTTTGTGATAATGAAAGCGAAGCATTCAAAGCGGGATACAAAAACATAGCCGAAATTTCAAAAGAGCGTATCCGCAGAGTTATTCAAAAAATTGAAAAGGAAAAAACAGAGAAACCCGAATTATTTAAAAAAGGAAAACTTGATTTAGGCTTCAAAGTATTTAAACTCTCGTCATCTAATTTTAAAATATGGAGAGGAAGCGAAATCACAGAAGAAAATCTTGAATCTCAACTTGACGCATTCACAAACCCAATAAAAGAGGGAAGCGAAATGGAAAATATGCTTTACGAATTAATACTCAAATCAGGTTATTTACTTACTGATAAAATGGAAGCAAAAGGAAAATTCTATTCAATCAACGACGGAGAACTGATTATTGCACTGGAAGAAATGACTCAAAAACTAATAGACAAAATAATTTCAGCAAAGCCAAAAAAAGTAATAACACTCGACAAATTATTCACCAGCAACGACCAGCTAAAAACAAACACCGTCCTTCAAATGAAAGACGCCGAAATAGATTTTAAAACAATATAATAAAAGGAATTATTATGGAATTACCAGTAAAAAATATAGTAAGTGAAATCGACTTAAAGCGATCGGATAGTTTCTTACCATTATTTGAATGCGTTGTAAATTCTATAATAAGTTTAAAAAAATCTAAGGATTTAAAGAATGAAGAAAAGGAAATAATAATTATAGTTAAAAGAAATAATAATTCTAAAGATAAATTATTTGAAGATATCAAATCAGTAAGTGGTTTTAAAGTGATTGATAATGGTGAAGGTTTTAACGAAAGAAACATGTTATCTTTTAAGACAGCGTATAGTAGAGAAAATAAAGAATATGGAGGCAAGGGTATTGGTAGATTTACAATTTTAGCGGCTTATGAAAAAATTAAGATAAAAAGTAATTACATTGAAAAGGATAAATGGTATTATAGAGAATTTGAGTTTGATTTAGATAAGGAAGTTAGGGAAATAAAGAAAGAAGAATCATCCCTGAATAAAAGTGTAACCACTGTTGAGTTCTCAAAATGTTATAACAAATTAATTTTGGAAAACACAGCCCTTCCAATTCAGGAAATAGCCAATTATATTATGGAACATTGTTTAGTATATTATTTGTGTGGTGATTTTCCCAAAGTTGAAATTAAAGAAGAAGACGATAGCGAATTTATAATAATCAATGATTTGTACTCTAGTATTTCTAAAGAATCAGAAAAAGAATTTAAAGTTGGTGATGAACTATTTAATTGTTCTATTACAAAAAATGAGAAAAGTACCAATAGGAAAAATCATTATATACATTATTGTGCTAATTCTCGTGTAGTCGGAATCGGGAAAAGCATAGGTAAGGTTAATAGTTTATTTTCTTATCCATTTGAAGAGAATGGGAAGTTTTATTTTTTAGATGTCTTTGTTGTATCAAATTATTTAAATAAGAAAGTTTATTCATCTCGAAATGGTTTTAAAATTCCACAAGAAAAAGATACAGGTTTTTTTAATAATGAAGAAATAACTTTTCAAGAAATTGAAGAAGCTTTAGCCATGAAACTTGAAGAAAGTTATGATTCTTTTGTCAAAGCAACAAAAGATAGAAATATTCAAGAGGTTAAGGATTATATTATTAAGCAGGCACCAAAATATAAAAGGTATTTAAATCATCCAGATATATTAAACAGTGTTCCCCCTAATTTGACTGATGAGAAAAAAGATGAATTTCTTTACAGAGTTTCTATTCAAGAGAGGAAAAGTATTGATTCTAAAATTCAAAAATTTATAGACGATAAAGAAATTGGAATAGACAGTATTGAAGAATTAAAGAAAGAATTAATTGAAAAAACTGCATTTGATGCTGATAGTTTAGCTGATTATATGTTTAGAAGGAAATCAGTAATAGAAATATTTAAAAAATTTTTAAATGCTGATGAACAGGGACATTATAAACTTGAAGAAGCTATACATAATTTGATTTTCCCAATGGGCGTGATAAATAGAAATATTACATATGAATCGCATAATCTTTGGCTTTTAGACGAAAGATTTGCTATTTATGATTTTATAGGTTCTGATATTCCTATAACAAAATATTCTCAAAAAAATAGTAAACTTGAGGTTGATTTAGTGATGATTGATAAACCTCAAATGTTTAATAATCCCATTAGTTTTGGGATCGAATCTTCAGGAGAAATTTCTTCAATGGTGATTTTTGAATTTAAAAGACCAGGTGATACTGCTTACCAAAAAAGAAAAAATGATAATAGATGGGAGTTTTCAGAACTTATAGATAAATATTTTGAAGCCTTTATATATGGTGATAATAAAAGTAAGAATTATAAAGGAAATACTATTGTACTCAGAAAAGAAACGCCAAAGTTTGGATACATTATAGTTGATGTAATTCCACCATTATTGGAAGATTATAATAAAACTAAGGGATATAGACGTACCCCGTTTGGGACTTTGTATAAAATCATCCCAGAGTTAAATCAACATATCGAAGTTATTACATTTAATCAATTGATAAGAGCTGTGGAAAAACGACATGCACCTTTCTTCGACAAATTATTTGTTAAATAATGAAACTTCATTTTGACAGCAAACAGGAATTTCAGTTAGAAGCGGTTAAATCCATTACTGATATTTTTGAAGGACAACCTTTGAACAATGGAGATTTCGAATTCTCTATTTTACAACAAGGTGCTTATCTTAATGAAAATGGTTTTGGGAATAAGTTAGAGTTCTCAAAATTAGAGCAATTGAATGAAAATATTCAGCAAGTTCAGAAAATAAACGGTTTGAAAGTTTCTACTACTGATGAGATTGTAAACAACGGGTGGAATTTCTCTATAGAAATGGAAACTGGAACGGGAAAGACCTATGTATATCTTCGAACCATTTACGAATTGAATAAACTATACGGATTTAAAAAATTTGTTATAGTTGTTCCTTCAATTGCCATTCGTGAGGGAGTATTGAAAAATCTGCAAATCACAGAAGAACATTTCC
>Ga0209124_10000049_pt1 | contig 126808 bp, 108 predicted proteins | sample BarGraIncu01122A_FD_184502 | JGI IMG/M metagenome (GOLD analysis project Ga0209124, IMG submission 184502) | Arctic peat soil microbial communities from Barrow, Alaska - Barrow Graham LP Incubations 011-22A (SPAdes) (version 2) | ecosystem: Environmental > Terrestrial > Soil > Wetlands > Peat...
ACGCATATTGTTATTCCCCCAGAATAATATTGAAATATTACCTTTTATTGCAACATTTCGAATAATAATTCAATCGGGATATCAAGTCAATGATAATTTATAATATTTCGTATCTTTTATTATTATTTTTGTAAAAAATTGACTATTCTATGCTATTTTGAGCGTAATCGGCAAACAGAATGACTACACCGGTGTGGCGGAGCTTCATCGTGGCTCTCACTCACTGGCATTACAAGCTCATTATCATCGTTGCTCAAAATGTGGTAACACATATTCAAATCCTGAATTTTCAGGTCTATAAGTTACTGGGGACAAAGTGGGGACATTTATGAACAAAGTATTAACAAGACCCCCTTTGGAGGGTTGTTTTTTCACTCGGCAAAACGCTGAAAAGCCCTGCAATCACTGGATTACAGGGCTGTGGTGCGCCCGGGCGGAATTGAACCGTCGGCCTACCGCTTAGGAGGCGGTCGCTCTATCCCCTGAGCTACGAGCGCAAATAGCATGTTTTCGGGATTAATATAAAAACAAGACCGGAGACGATTATACCGTATTTTTGCCGGATGAACAACTAGAACATCATCAGCGTGTACAGTATGGCGGAATATCCGGTAAGTACCATCAGGCAAAGTCCCATGATCAGCAGTAAAAACGGTATCCCTGCCAGTAGATCCGGTCTTTTCCCGAACAGGAGTTTTCTTCTGACCGATCGTGCAAACAGCAATAGGATAACTGTGGATAACCATGCAGCGGCCAGATATATAAACAATCCGGACAGGGCGTGAATCACGCCTTTTCCCGCAAAGAAGCTCTTCATTTCGAGGGAAAAGGGAAGAATCAGTAAAACGGTCTGCACAGGTATGATCCAGGGAAGCTTCAGGATATGGGATATGCCCTGATTGTCCGGTCCTGCAGCAATATGCAGAATCCAGCCGGCTATTCCCTGCAGGATAATCGCCAGGATGAGTATGATGTCGAGGGAACAATTGGACGGAAGGATCCAGGCTGTCAGAAAGAACAGGATAAACTCAACAGATACCAGGATAAGAAACGAAAGCAGTGCGGTGGATAACCGTTCCGCCTCTTTTTTTCTGTCAAGAACAGGCTGTCCGGTAAAAAAGCTTGATTCCTCCAGTGCAGCAAGAACTTGTGGTTTTCCGGTAAGGCGGCGGTAAATATACAGCGCAAGGACTATTTGTAAAAGGAGCAGGAAAGCAGCGCCCGATGTATGTGTCAGCAGCAGAAAGGGTTCAGATCCGGCAGGTATCACCCGATTGCCCATAATGGACCCGAATCCCAGGAGTTCCCTCAGGAAAGATACGGTTATCAGCATTCCGGCAAAGATGGCGGCTTGCTGTACTGCAGGACGAATGCCGTATTTTTCGGGAGACTGCGCCTGATCAACAAGCAAGGGTACCATGATAAGTAGGTACGACGGGTCCGGGAAAGGCAGGGCCGATAACAGGATGCCGCTTACAGGGAGCAGTCCGTAAATCCGGTAAATCAGCACCGCGATGATTCCTGTGAAAAACACAGTCAAAAACGGCAATACCTTCTTATCATATCGGACGGCAACGGCCGGCAATATAAGGAATCCGGCAGTCTGTATTAAAAATACAGCTATTACAGCGGCAAAGGCTGCCGGCAGTGATGTTGAATGGAATATAACCACACACAGGTAGGTACCCATTGTTAAAAATGTCTGTTTTGATATTCCGACACGCATGTTTGCCCTGGCAATCTTTCTTGTACTCATATTTTCACGACCCTCCGCCTAAGTATTTCTGCAGGAATACATAGGCCTGATTGACTGTACTGACGACGATTCTGGAAGACTGCACAAACCCCTCCACCTCGTTTATCTTCGTTTTAATATCAGTTGAGGGCAGCCCGTCGATCGTATTTGACAAAACGCCGCCATTATTATTCTGCACAACGCCGTCCTCGTTTCCTGAATCATTGCCCGTTGTTTCATTTGCAGGGTCCGCCGATGTACTTTCGGGGTCGGCTGCCGGTGTCGGGGAAAGAGAAGGCGTCGCTGCCGGATTGCCGCCGGCAGGAGTAGCTCCTGTGGGAGTAGGACTGGTGGGTGTTACGGATACAGCTGCCAATCCGTTTTTGGAATCTTCAATGCACTTATTGGCCAGCGTTACAAATGCATTCACGGTCACAGTCACAGTCGGCACAACTTCAGTGGTGCCGTCCGATTTGATCGCTATCTTCGCGGGATCCTGTACCTCAATCAATTTGTTCTGTATGGCGTATGCCTGTGCGGCCCAGATGGTCTTGCTGCCGGAAAGGACATACTCTCCGTCGACAGAGGCTTTCGCACGGTTCGTACCGCCGTCCGTCTGGACAGCATCCCACGTCACCTGAACAATCCGGCCCCCCTGTACAAGGATTTCAACGAAATCCTTGTATCCCGCCTCATCTTCCTGGTCCTGCTGCGCCTTGAAAGTCCCGTCTTTGAGTCCGGCAATGGCAGGGTACTCTTTACTGGCCGTATTCTGCTCCGGCAGATCCGAAAGCAGCGCTGCCGGTACCCGGATCCCTTTAAACTGCCCGGCAAAATCGACGGATCGGATACCTTCATTCTCAGCACCCTGCGCATCTCCCAATACCTGAAGTGCAATCAGGGTCTCCCCGTCCGGGGAAAAACTAATGCGGGTAAGGATTTCTCCGGTTTCGGACTCATCTTTTACGTCAATAACATATCCCAGGATCTTGCCTTTTCCGTCATATGCCGTATATGCCGACAAAATGTCCGGGAATTTCTCAAGATATGCAAAAAGGGAAATCGGGCTGTAGCGGTCAGCTGGGAGAACTTCTCCCAGTGTTTTCTGAAGAACAGACTGTTTTTGTGCTTCAAGCCGCTGATTGGTAACAACATTCATCACAAATAATACCACAAGAGTTACAAGTAAAAGTGAAAGTGCCTGGGTAAGGATTTTCCTGAATGCAGCACGCGTCATACGTGTTTCCCCCCCTTCTGAATATTTTTCGTATCCGATGCCCTTCCGGAAAACCAACTTGGCATACCGTAAATCCTCGGTCGTATATACAGGTCAAATACAGGTGCTGCAGCATTCATGGCCAGTATCGAAAATCCTACGGCATAAGAGGCATTTCCGAAATTCCGGATCAGGATTGTCAGGACAGCTGCCCCTGCACCAAAAAGTATCCGTCCTGTCTTTGTTGTCGGAGTTGTCGAATAGTCACCCATGGTAAAGACAGCAGCAAAAAGGATTCCTCCCGTAAAAAGCCAGTAGAACATCCCAAATAATGTTGCCTGTGTCCCTCTGCCCAGGATGTATCCCGCACTTAAAACCAGAAGGAATGTCAGTGGGGCCTGCAGCCTTAAGATCCTGTGCCGGACTAAATAGATTCCGCCCAGAAGGATCGCAACAGCGCATGTTGTACCGATCGCACCAGGATACCTTCCTGACAGCAGTTCGAAAACATTTTCCTTCTGACTTATCCAGGGAGTTGCCGAACTGACGGCATCTGCCGGGCCGTACAACAGGGAACTGACCGACCAGCGGGATAGTATCGGTTCCGAATATGCCGCATCAATGGAAGGAAATGCAAGGGAAAGAAATGCCCTCGCTGCCAGGGCAGGATTAAACAGGTTGCTTCCCACGCCTCCAAAGCTCTGCTTGATTACAACGGAAGCAAATAGTACTCCTGCAATAAGATATAGGATCGGGGTTCCGGGCGGGAGAATGAGGGCAAGGATTGCCCCGCTCACCAGGGCGCTTCCATCAAAGATATACTTTTCGTGTTTTATATACTCTATATAGAGATAATCTGAAAATACAAAAGCAGTCATTCCAATGACAAGAAGCAGTAATGCCCGGATTCCGTAATAATATATGCCTGCTGTCGCACAGGGGATCAGGGCAATCAGGACATAAGGATATACAAGGGTACTATTCATCTCTTTACGGATATGGGGTGCCGGATATTTTCTAATCATATCCTGCTCCCTTCTGCGGGCTTTCCAGGCACATGTCCGGCAGTCGGCACAGCCATTTTGCCCAGGGGTGCCGTTACGGCTTCGGTCTGCCCTGCAGCATACGCCGCCCTTGTAATATGTGCCGCCTTTGTTATATGCGCTGATAATTCTATACCGGACGGGCAGGAGTAGGAGCAGGCACCGCATGAAATACACTTCTCTATGTGTTCATGATGCAGTGCTTCCGTGTCGGACAATTCGATCAGGCGGTCACACAGGTACGGCAGAATTCCTACCGGACATGCTTCAACACAGGATCCGCAATGAATACAGGCCGAACTCTCCGGATTCTCCTGCCGGATAAGGGTAATCGCCTGCGTTGTTTTTAGAATCGGGGTATTAAGTGTTGTAATGGCTACCCCCATCAATGCACCTCCGATTACAATGCGTTTGCAGTTTCCAATTCCCGGTATCCGGTCAAGGAGTTCTGATACCAGTGTTCCGATGGGAACCAGGACGTTGCGCTGGGCAGTACTGTCTCCGGAAATCGTAACAACCCGGGAGATACACGGAAGGTTCTTTTCCACTTTATCCCAGAAGGCCGCACAGGTTGAAACATTAAAAATAACTGCCCCTACCGTCTCTTCAGGGTTTTGCGCCTGCGTGAGTTCAATGTTGTATACGGCCTGGATCAGCAGTTTGTCATAGCCCTGCGGAAATCGTGTTTTGAACACCAGAAGGGAGAGTTCGCGGTCAGGATAAGCGGGCCTGTATCTTTCCAGGGCGCCTTCCATCGTATCAATCTCCTGCGTCCATTTGTCCTGCAGGCAGAATTTGATTTTTTGTACTTTACATACGCTGCCGAGCGCAATGGCACCTTGGATCACCCGATCTGCATGTTCACGCATCAGGTGGATATCGCAGGTGAGATACGGCTCGCTCTGAAGCCCGTTGACAAAAAGGGTGTCGACCCCTGCTTTGGAAGCCCGCAGACATTTGGCAGCAGCAGGATAACCTTCGCCTCCCATGCCTACAATACCTGAAAACAGAAGGAGCCGGCGAAGGTCCTTAGGAGACAAACTCTCCGGTTCATATCTTTTCGACACGGAATCATCCATACGGCGCTTAAGGTCATTCTGAATACGAACCGCTTCACTGTCTGTTCCGTTTGGCAGCCGTATGGTCTCGACAGCAGTAACAACTCCGGAAATGCTGGCGTGAACCGGCGCGCTTAACTGCGATGTCGGCCTTCCGATCATTTGCCCGATTGATACAAGCGATCCTGCCCGGACGATCGGAACCGCCGGAGTACCAATCGATTGATTCATAGGAATCAGTACTTCTTTCGGCGTGAATTGCTCCAAAACACGTTCCTGCGACAAAGCACGACCCTTGGAAAAATCCAGTCCGTCATTTGGCAGAACGCCCTTTTTAAATGAAAGCTTTTTCATCTTCTCCCCCGAAAAAGTTCCGCATACAACAAAATCTGCAGGCAGAGCCTACAGATTTCCCTGTGTTTTCACAAATTGGCTCTTCCCGTTTACAAGGAATTAATCGATATAGTCTTTGAGCTTCTTGCTGCGGCTGGGATGCCTGAGTTTTCTTAAGGCCTTTGCTTCAATCTGGCGGATGCGCTCACGGGTTACGTTGAACTCGCGTCCGACTTCCTCAAGAGTGCGCTGCCGGCCGTCATCAAGGCCGAACCGCAGACGGAGGACTTTCTCCTCCCTGGGTGTAAGGCCGCTCATTGCTTCAAGAAGCTGTTCTTTCAGTAGTGTGTAGGCAACCTGGTCAGCCGGGGACAGTGCATCGTCATCCGGAATAAAGTCGCCGAGATGACTGTCTTCCTCTTCACCGATAGGCTTCTCAAGGGAAACAGGCTCCTGTGAAATCTTCTGGATCTCCCTGACCTTTTCAACAGGCATGCCCATCTCTTTGGCTATTTCTTCCACTTCGGGCTCGCGTCCGAGTTCCTGAATCAAAGAACGCTGCACACGTACCAGGCGGTTGATCGTCTCGACCATGTGTACGGGAATACGGATCGTTCTTGCCTGATCGGCAATAGCGCGCGTAATGGCCTGGCGAATCCACCATGTTGCATAGGTACTGAACTTAAAGCCTTTTGAATAATCAAATTTATCTACTGCTTTAATAAGGCCCAGGTTGCCTTCCTGGATCAGGTCCAGGAACTGCATGCCGCGGCCCAGGTAACGCTTGGCAATGGAGACGACAAGGCGAAGGTTGGCTTCAATAAGCATATCTTTAGCATCCTGATCCCCGACAAGCATCCGCTGTGCCAGATCCTGCTCCTGTTCTGCATTAAGAAGCGGAACCTTACCAATTTCCTTCAGATACATGCGGACCGGGTCATCCAGGCCGACGCCCTCGCCGAATCCTGCATTCAGATCAACTTCGTTAAGGTTCTCTTCCTCAACATTTGTCTCAGGCAGGATCTCAATGCTTTTTGCTTCAAGCGAATCAAAAATCTTCTCCGCTATCTCCGGCTCCACGTCATTGGACTCAATAATGGACATGACATCCTTATACGTAATGCGGTTATTGTTGCCACGTGCAACACTCTCAATTTCCTGAAGAATAGAACGATAATCATTCGCCATGTATTTCCTCCTCATAGCCTGTGTCCCGTGAAAACATATCGAGTTCCCCAAAAGGGTACTTCGCCGGCAGGGTGTAACTGATCCCTGATGTTATGCGGTATATGGTTTACTGACAACCATTTCCGCTGTCAATTCACTTTTCGATCCGACATCCAGGGAATAACTCCCGTCTGCGGCATAGACCTTCAGCGTGACATCGTCATAATATCCGCCAAAATCACTCTCTTTAATTCCATATTCCTGTGCCCTCAATTTTGCATAATTCTGAAAAGTGATAAGCACCTGCTCTTTGGTCACTTTGTCTGTAGTTGTTATCGTAAGGGCGCCGTTTGTCTGTCCTTCCAGGGCAAATCCTTCATAATAGCCGCCCGATTCCGTAGTCTTGACTGCAAACTCACTGAAAGCGCTGGAAATGGATAATGAAATAGCATCGCGATGAACCATTCTTTCCCGATATAAAGGTAATCCGATACCTAAAGTAATCAGAATAACCCCGAGCGTAACACCCAGGATCAAAAGGAGCATTTTTCTCGGTGCCTTTATGTCATCCGGGGAAACTTCATACGGGCTCTTCTCAACCTTAAGGGGAGCCGTCACTTCAGCACGCTTGACTGCAGCAGGAATCGGATCCGGGTAAACCGGCGTAATGTTATATTTTCTTGCACCTTCATGCTTTTCCATCTTCTCGTTCGGAAACGTGTAGACTCCGGGATTCTTTGCAATCTCTAATGCCTCAGCACTTGGAAAAACGCAATCACAGAAAATGCATTCACAAATCTCTTCTCTGTCGTTCAACATAATCAATGAACCGCAGTTCTTACAAATCCCCTGTTTTGAAGCCATTTTTGAACCATCCTTTATAAAAAATCCGAAGCAGCAAAAAATAAGTGTCCACAACTACGGCAGGCTAATTATAAGCGTTCGCAGACGGAAGCGCAAATAGAAAATGAATATCACGCAAAAAACCGTTTTCATGCTATAGTTTATGCATGAAAGAAAACGATATTCACGAAAGATTTATGAGATCCGCAATATCGCTTGCGCAGAAGGCCAGAAGTCTTGCGGAGTCGCCCGTTGGCTGCGTCATCGTATACAACGGCAGGATTGTTGCGCGCGGATACAATCTCCGGCAGACGCGGCAGGATGTTACGCTTCATGCAGAAATGGAGGCAATCCGGAAAGCCTGCAGGAAGTTTGGTTCATGGCGCCTGGAAGACTGTGACCTTTACGTGACGCTTGAGCCCTGTTATATGTGTTCCGGTGCTATTATACAGGCCCGCATGCGTCATGTCTATTTCGGAGCTTCTGATCCGAAAGCCGGGGCTGTTGTTTCTAAAAACCACATTTTCGATCTGGATCACAATCATCATGTTGAATATACCGGCGGGATTCTCGAAGAAGCCTGCCGGACGGAACTTACAGAGTTTTTCCGGGAGCTTCGATTGAAAAAGAAAGACCGTCCGGAATCAGCCATATAATCCGCTCTTTTACCTTGAGTCCGCTGGCCGCTTCAATTGCTTTTGCGTAATACCCGAGCTGTACAGAATACCGCGCGTCCAGAATGCGGGCCTTATCCGTTTGTGTCCCGGCGATTGTATCAGATTTATAGTCAATCAGAACAGCGCTTCCATCTTCAATAAACCAGCAGTCAATCATTCCCTGCACAAGCGACACATCCGTTTCACCGACAGGCATCGTTATGGAGAACGGAATCTCCCGGAAAGGGCCCCTGCCTTTTTGCTTTTCTGCGGATATGAGGCGTCCGCACAAATCAGAGGCTGCAAAACGGTCTATTGCCGGATAATAGTTCTCGAGTTCAGCTTGCATACCGGCATGTATCATATTGTGTGCAGCCAGATTGCCCATGGCCTTTTCTATCCTTTGTGCGTCTTTATCTTCCCTGATGGAAGGAAAATCAAGGTACTGGAAAACACTGTGAAGCAGTGTGCCTTTTTCGGCCGGGGACATTGTCAGTTTCTTTCGCTCCCTTTGTGCTTCGATAGGCTGGGGAACCAGATTAACCGGGCGTTTTTCTGATGCGGCAGCAGGAAGCAAGACTGCACCTTCTTCGCCTTCCTCCTCCTGCCTTGCATAATCCCCGACCTGCCTCTTGATTTCACTTACGGTCATTTTTGCAGGCATTGCAGTCAGCATCTCAAACGGATACACCCCGGAAATCTGCTTTTCAAAAAGTTCTGTGTCCCATGCGGACAGAGGCTGCAGGATTTGTGAAGGGGAAGTTATCCGGGTTTTTTCCTCTTCCTGAAGTGCGGCACCGGGGACTGTGCCGGCTTCATCCGGAGAGATGAAATAGGATTTCAGGACCTCTTTTTCTTCAAGAACAGAAAGGCTTATCGCTTTTGTGCGCCCGTTCCCTGCTTCCTTCAGAACGTCCGGCACGTCCGGAAATTTCTCTCCCTCTGAAAGCAGCTGCTCCATCGGGAGGTTTCTGTTCCTGGCAAGTCCCAGAAGGCAGAAATCGAGATATGACTTGGCTTTAAATACAAGCCATGAAGGGAGTTTTTCCTGTTTTTCATTATGCGCATAGCGAAGAAGGGTCGAACTTTTCCCTAGGCTTGTGTCTTTGTTTCTCGATATGCATCCGATAAGGAAAAGCCGTTCCTCCGCCCGGGTCATCGCCACATAAAACACACGCATATACTCGGCAAGCTGCGCCCGGTATTCCTCTGTCTCCAATGCCAGCTTCTGGTGCGTCGGATACCAGTACCCGGAATCAGGCCGGATATAATCCATCCCTATCCCTAATTTTTCCGACATAAGGACATGCCTTCTGGTATGACCTCCGGACAGGCTGCTGTGAATGCCGGTTAAAAAGACATATTTGAATTCGAGCCCCTTGCTCTTGTGAATGCTCATACAATGGACGACATCCCTTTCGGAGGCTGCGATTTCAAAGTCTTCCGGGCTCTGCTTCTGACTGCGGATATCTTCGATATATTTGACAAACCGGTACAGGCCGTTGTTTCTGCCTTTTTCAAAGTTGTTGGCCCAATCCCTGAATGTTTCAAGCGCCAGTACCCGTCGGCCTCCGTCAGGCAGGCTGACCACCTGCTCGAGGAAACCTGTCTCCACATATATTTGTTCGATTAATTCAGATACGCGAAGGTACATCGACCGGCTCCGGAGGGAATCAATCCAGTCAAAGAATGCCGTCACTTTTTCCTTTAATTGAATATCAGATCCGTTATCACGGTAATAGATGACTTTTTCGTGGAAATAGTCCGCAGGGATTTCTTTTCCCCGTGCAAATAAATAGATATCCAGTATTTCATTTGCAAGGAATCCCGCGTGCGGAAAGGAAGCACGCATGATCGCTGCCAATGGAATATCCTGCCGGAAATTATCGAGAAGCCTCATCAGGTTCTCCATCAGGAGAAGTTCCCGGTTTGACAGGAATGTCTCTTCGGAGGGTCCTTCCGCAGGGATACCGGATAGGATCAGCCTGTCACGTATAATTGCCGCCTCCCTGTTCGTCCTTGTTAATACGGCAAAATCACCGTAAGCAGCCTTTTGCCCCAGGAACAGCTTTTGAATTTTATATGAAACGACCATCGCTTCTTTTTCCGTCTTAACCAGATCTGCTGCATCTTCATCGCCTTCATCGCCGTGTGATCCGGAATCATTCTCATTCCCGGAAAGGGACGCCTTACCGGTATCCCCGGTGAACGAAGCATCTGACTCTTCCTCAGTATCATCCGCTTCGGGGGATAACGATTTTACCGAAGGGGAAGTATCAATCAGGATGAGTTCAGTCGGAACGGTTATATTATTTTCAATGTCACTCTCCCTTTTCGGATTCAGCCGGTGGGCCCCGTCATATTCTATTTCACCGGATTCCTCGGAAAGTATCTGAGAGAATATGTCATTAACAAGCTCAAGAATGCCGGGACGGCTCCGGAAATTACTGTTCAGTTCCAGAAGCGTCCCTTCATCCGCATCACGGTACCGTCTCATGCGGTCCATAAACAGCTCGGGACGGGCATGGCGGAACCGGTAGATACTTTGTTTGACATCACCGACAACAAAACAATTATTCCGGGAGAAACTGGCAACGATTGCATCCTGAATTTTACTGTTATCTTGATATTCATCAATATATATTTCTGAAAACAAAGCGGAATAGTATTTTTTTGCATCGGGTTTGGACAGAAGCAGAAGCGCCAGATGCTCATAATCCGAAAAGTCGATTGCATTCTCTGCGCGTTTTTTCTGTGCATACCGGTCGTCAACAAGAAGCAGCACCTCATACAGCCTTGCCGCGACGGGAAACATATAGGCAAGGTCTTCCTCCAGTTCTTTCATTGAACGGGCGAAAAGATGCCTCGCAGGTGTCCTGAACAAATCCATGACTGCATTTTTACATTTTCCGGTAAAAGAGTACAGCACTTCCTGCAGGGGTGCCATACGATCAAAAAATTCAGCTGTGACAGGATCTGCGTTTTTCGAACGGGAAGGCATCCTGCCCTCCGGAACTCGCCCCGCAAACGATACGCAGGCATCCCAATTCAGATTCCCTTTGCTGTATTCCGAGAATAACCCGTCAAAAAATCCAAGTAGTTCCCCCATGTACGCCTTATATTCATCATTTGTCTTTTTTGCCTTTACAAAAACAATATCCGTAAGAAGTCCGCGCAGCACGGGAAGATTCGGCAGGGCCAGATCAATCGCCGTATAAAAATCCGACATAAGTGTCTGGGCATTTTTGGTGCCTTCAAAGGACACGGATGCCGCTCTCATTTCAAAGAGTTTCTCCCGAATCCAGTCTTCATAGAACGGCAGGCTGCGAAGGTAAGAATGAAATTCAGCAATCAGCTCCCTGACCGGTTCATCACTTCGAGGATTCCCGAGGGAGGAAATCATTCGGTCAAAATCCAGAAGCCATTGTTCAAGCGTAATATCCTCTGAAAGGATGGAAAACGGCATGATTTCCCTGCTGTCTCTATTCCTTTCATTCGGGACTGTGCCGATTGCGGTTTGACCGACTTGACCTGTTTGAGCTGTTTGACCGGACTTTTGCCCTGGTGTTTCTTCAGTGGCACCTGTCGGATTCCCGTATGAAAGACCGTATGAGAGCTCATACAGGGATGAAAAAACTTCATCAACCGACTCAAGGAATAAAAGCGACTTACGTGAAGTATCAAGGACAGAGTATCCGGGTTCAATGATAATCTCACCCTCATTTGTCCGGGCATCATATCCAAAATTGCTTATCACATCCAGGCAGAAAGAATGGATTGTGGAAATATGTGAAAGGGGAAGATACGATATCTGTTCCAGTATTCTTCTTCTAACCGCCGGATCCTCTGCAATATTTGCAAGGGACACAAGTTCCTTCTCGATTTTCTCACGCATATTGGCCGCAGCAGCATTCGTAAATGTCATCACCAATATGTTTCTGACATCAAGGTCCCCATACAGAATGCGCGTTGTAATCCTTGAAGTCATCACGCTCGTTTTGCCTGATCCGGCCGCGGCGCTTATGAGCAGATTACCGGGGGGCGCATCAACAACCTGCCTCTGTTGTGTTGTCAGTTCAATACTCATACCGGCTCCCCTCCTTCTTGCGTAAGAATGCCACGGATTCCTTCCGTATAGGCATCTTTAACAGCAGCTCTCTTATTGTCTTCCTTCATTACGACGGGAATCGGAGGCAGTACAAGACATGGCGGATGGGACGGATCAATACCGCAGACCGGAGAGTATTCACAATATTCACATGCCGGTTTGGCGGTTTTGGCGGCTGTTACACGCGGAGCCACAGAAAAGTCACCTGAAAAGAGGGACCGGCAGTGGTCATACATTTTCCGGATGGCATATTCGCCGGAAAGCTCAAGGTCACCGGCGTTAAGGTTCACGCTTCGAAGGGAATATTCTTTATCAATCCGGTTTTCCAGAGTCTCTTTGGCCGGTCTGCCGCAAAGATCCGGTATGGCTACCATCGGTGCCGTCAGATAGAAATAACCGGCATCGGCGGGATTCCAATCCGGGTTTTCCTTGCGGTATGCATACACATAAGCAGGCAGCTGCAGGGAAAGGCCGCTGTACAGCAGATTATAGTCAATTTTTTTATTGCCGCTTTTATAGTCGATTATCCTGAAAGACCTGTCTGTATGATTAAGGTCCACCCTGTCAATGACTCCGCGGAACTGAATCGTCCTTCCCGAAGGAAGAAGTAAAGCAAGCTGCGCACCCTGATCAGCGCCAAAGGACCACTCCATCTTGTCCGGTTCAAATTCCCGCGGGGATATACCGCGAAAAATGGCCCGAAGGGAATGCTGCGCAACACGGATAATCTTACTTCCTGCATTGCCCATATACCCCTCATCCCGGGAAATCGGGGTCGTATTTTCCAGGGAGACGGTCTTAAAGAGTTGGACTGCCCACTTCTCATAATCCGTATTCAGGAATTTATGATACACTTCTTCTTTTTCAGCAAGGCTTTCAGCCTGTATCACCTGTGTGTGATAATCAAGAAGCGAGATTTCGAACATTCTGTGAAGGAAAGATCCGATATCATTCACCGCCACCTGAAAGACCTTTCTTTCCTTAAGTCCCAGGACATACTGGCTGAAGTGCTTGAACGGACAGGCTGCATAACTCTCAATCTGTGAAACACTCATTTTTACAACAGCATCATAACGCAGGTCTATCTTCTCAGGAGGCAGTATCACATCAAAAGGACGGGGCTTCTGCAGGGACGGGATGGCAAGCTCCGGAAATTTTTGAACAAGCAGAAGGGCCAGTCCATGATCAGGACTATTTTCCGGGACAGACCCGGATAACCCTGACCAGACGAACCGCTGTAGGGCGGTTTTTGAAAAAAGCCTCGGGTCATGCCCTGCATTTTCAGGCCGGTCAATTGTCACCGCACCCGGAAGGACATCCGGAATCAGTGCAAACACCGACGACGGGTTCACAGCGCTGGGGCAGGTCATATAAAGTCTTTCGGCAGGACAGGAAAGCAGCGCATAAGCCGTAAAAGTATCTACATACACCTGATCCTTTGCACGGCTCGGGAACGAAATACTAAGTGTCTGTGAAAGAAGCTCGCGTTCAAAACCGCGAAGAAATCCTTCCTTAATGGTCTTAAACGGGAAATTGTCACTTTTCGCGCCCACAAGAAACAATACTTTGCAGGATCTCTGGTATCCCCTTCTCGTATCCGATATCTGCAGCTGGTCAACATACGAAGGAATTGCGCCTGAAAGTGTCGCATCCATGCCCGCCGACAGCATGCTCTTGAAATTCAGAAGGGAAATTCCCATCTCGCCGATCGGGCCCTCGAGTTTTTCAAGGAGTTTGACAAGTTCGTTGAAGGAAGAAACAAGGGCAAGGGCGGCTTCCTGGTCTTTAGCATCCGTCCATTCCCTGGATAATGCCTCGACCTGCCCGGCAACACCCGGAAGAAACCCTTCCGTCTGACCTCCGTAAGCTAAAAGGAAAGTCAGCAGTTCATCTGCTTTTCCGGCACAGGACTTCACCTTGCTCAGCTTCCGGACAAAATCTCGTATCGGGAACAGGACGCGCTCTACAATACACCAGGCATATTCTCCTCCCGGATAATACTTTTCATCATAAAATGCTTTTGAAAAGATCCGAAACCCCTTGAACAATCCGTGCTCAAGGCAGTAATTCTCCAGACGGTCCGCATCATCGGCAGTGATGTGGCACATACCTGATTTCAGGCACGCCATAAGCGGCCGAAACGACCACCCTTCAATGCCCAGATCAAGAAGGGAAAGCACAAACCTTACAAGCACAGTACCGGACAAAGGCCGTCGTTTATCAAGAAACGGATCCAATCCATATTCACGAAAAACGGCATGCAGATTTGATTCATAGCCGGGACGGTCGCATAGCACGACACTGATATCGTTGTACCGGAATCCTTCCAGAAGTACCAGACGTTTGATTTCTCCGGCAACAAAATGAAGCTCGTCCATACTGTTTTTGGCAAAGACACGGCGGACCGCAGATGAATCTCCTTCGAAGCTGTCCCTGCACCTTTTTGAATAGACACATGAAAGATATGAAAGGGACGGTTCACGCGGCTGCGGCTGTGCTATTTCACAAAGAAGTCTCAACGGGAATGTCTCGAGGAGGTGAAATAATGTCTGTCTTCCGAAATAGAAGACATCCGAGCCGTCGGAAATCCCACTCCTGTCGGATGGAACACGGTCGGCGCATACCGAGATAGTCAGTTTCGCGCAGAGTCCGTAGAGAAGTTCCAGAATGTCCCATTCCTGGGGTGTGAAATCCCGCGTCTGCCCGAAGCCCATAATCCAGACGGAGGCATCCCTCATATAGGAAAGGCGCGACAGCGGCCAGGCCATAGGATCCTCCCTGCATGAAAGCAGTTCACGGAGAGTATCTGAAAGGCATTTCATCTCCTCGCCCTGGTCAGAAAGGCCAAGTTCACACTGACGGACAGCCAGGCGTTCCATCAGCAGTGCAAAATCCGTCATTTTATCAAAAAACTGCGGATCCAGGTTCTCATCGCGGATCGAGTGGAGCTTTTCGGCAGTAACATGGTATCGGGAGAAATCACCCAGCACATTTTCAATATCCGGTACAAATCCCATCCGGTCGCTTAATGCGGAAAGGACTTTGAAGTCCTCTTTCCCGTCGCTTAATATTTGATGAATCAGCATAGATTTGGAGGATGAATCCAGAAAGTTCTGCGGATATCCGCCCACTTCGGATAAAATCCGATGAGCAAACCGGTGAAAACTGACAACATCAACCAGCATGAGCGCATTCGAGGAATCGGCCGGTGATTTGCCTTCACGCGCATCCACCCGGCTTCTTACCTCAAGGTACCGTCTCTCCATATCCGCCTTTGTCTGCTCCGGAACAATGAGAAAGGCCCGTTTCTGCGGCCATTGTATCGCCTCGGTGCAAATTTCTTCAAGGCATGCATCTAAAAGTTCACCTGCATGTTCCCCATGCAAAATTCGAAGTCCCAAAGAAAGCACCTCCTCAGAGGGTGTCCAGGTTCTGTCCGTTCGCCGACTTCATCGTAGCATCTGCTTTTGTTAGAATCTCGTGTATCGCGGCAAGTTCCTGCTGACGTTTTATTTTGAGAGTTGTGGTCTTCACCATTTCGCCTTCGGAAAACACAAAATAGTGAACCGCCTTGTAGGATGGCATCTCATGGTTGATTTCCTTCAGGTACCCGTGAAAATATGCGTTCAGTGACTTATCCCCCGGTGTTTTCTCCGGAATCGGTATATGCTTGCCGATCTCCTGACGGTCAACCAGTATTTTTGCGCAGATGATAATCGAATCCTTCTGCGTCTCCTCGCCCCATACGAAAGATTCCCGGACGCCCGGTATAATATTGATCAGGGATTCAATCTCCTCAGGAAAAACCTTCTTGCCGTTGGTAAGGACAATCATTGACTTCGCACGTCCGGTAATGTGAATGCAGCCGTAGCGGTCAAGATATCCCATATCCCCTGTCCTAAGCCACCCGTCCGGCATCAGCACTTCTTTTGTCGCCTCATTGTTGTCATAGTATCCATGCATGACGCAGTCGCTTTTCGTCATAATCTCTCCGACGGCACCGGGTTTTGTGCTCTCTGTATCGATTGCGGCGGAAATCCCCTTAAGCGGAACTCCGACGCTTCCATAGACATTGCGTTCCGGTGTTGTTGTACTGATAACCGGTGAAGTCTCAGTAAGACCATAACCCATGAGAAAATCGACGCCAAAATCATTGAAATCCTTGATAATCGACTTATCAATTGCGGCTCCTCCAATAACGACGAGTCGAATATGGCCGCCCAGCTTACCGAGTATATCCGCAAACACAATACGTCTTACATCAAGGTGCATACGCTTCAGTGCCCGCGTAACAGGAAGGGCAATGGAGATCATATTGCTTTTCCCGGATTCTGCAATGCCGTCCATGATTTTTCTGTGGACGTTCTCGAAAAGCAGCGGCACCGAAAGTACGATTTCCACATGCCACTCCTGTATGTTCTTGACCAGATAACGAAGACCGTCGGAAAAACATATGGCACATCCGCGCGAAATCAGAAAGAAATCGCAGGTATTTTCAAGCGTGTGATGGAGAGGAAGAATCGAAAAGGCCCTCTCTCCGGGCTCTACACGCAAAGTTGAGGAGATTGCGCTGACATTGGAACAGATGTTTTTATTGGAAAGCATGACTCCCTTGCTTGCTGCTGTTGTCCCTGAAGTAAAAAGGAGAATGCGTACTGCATCCGGGTCAATCGGAACATCGAGATACCGCCTGTCCCCGTTTTTCCTCAGCGACTGTCCAAGTTTACGCAGAACTGAAAAATCGATGAAACGCGGATCATCAGGGAGACCTGTTTTGACCAACTCCTGATCCATGCAGAAAAAATACTGAACCTCAATATTTTCTTTCTTTTGCTTCTCCGCTATGGACATCATCATGTCATGATGTTTGGGATGATAAAAAACCGCGTGGACTTTCCCGCGGCGAAGAAGGTTTCTGACTTCTGATTCGGGAAGGAGCCGGTCGAGGGGCACACCAATACCTACGCCTCCGACTACGGCGGAATAGGAAACCACCCATTCATATGCATTTTCTCCGACAACGGAAATATGTGCATCCGAAAGACCCAACTCTATCAGCGCCGTACCGATATATTCGACGTCATCCGCAAAATCTTTGAACGTCCTGTGAATTTCGGCTTCGTTTGGCTTCTTACGAAAAACGAATGCATCTTTGTCCGCATATTTCGTCCGCGAATCCAGGACCAGATCACGAAGATTCTCATAACGAACAGCTTCATGTATCCCCTTGCCCGTAACGACCTGCATATAAGTCCTCCTAAAAATGAACTGTTCAGACTCTGGTTAATGTCAGATGATGCCAAACTCGAATAATATACTCTTAGCTTGAAGAATGAATCAAATCCCTTCACGATAATATCACGTATGCGACAAAGCGTCCATTCAAAAAGTTATATGTTTTGACATTCAAAGTATTTTAGTGAAAGATGATTTGACATTCACTCTTTACTAGTCTAGCATGAGTAGTACAATTAAAATGAATGAAAAATCAAACAATATTTTCATCATTTTCACGGAGGATATATATATCGTGAACCCATCAGAAGAGGCTTCCAAACCACAGCACAGCGAGTCAAAATCACTTGATAAATATCCGGTCAAACGCGGGATCCTGGGCAATGTCGTATACGAAGTGGGTATTCTTGCAACACTCATTTTTTTACGTTTTTCCTCTGAAGGCAAAGAAAACATACCCCGGAAAATTCCTTATGTCATTGCTGCAAACCATGTAACATATGTTGACGGAATGTGGCTCGCCCATTTCCTGCCCCGCAAGCACTTTAATACGTTTTGCTGCCTGGCAGCCTCCGACCTGGAGACATCCCATGGTCTTCTTGGGCGCCTGATTATGCGTGTAGGACAGGGAATCGCAGTAGACCGTTACGGCAGCCCTGTACGCGGACTCATCAAGGCCAAAAAAGAAGTCGAGAACGGGCATGTCATGCTGGTTCATCCTGAAGGTACAAGAAGTCACGACGGTAAACTTGCCGAATTGAAAGACGGGGCAGCTTATATGGCCATTAAGGCAAATGTCCCCCTCCTTCCGGTATATATAGAAGGCGGATATGATGTATTTTCAAGGCAGATGAAAAAACCAAAGACATGGGATCATACGGCACACAGAAGAAAGAAAGTCATTATTCATTATGGCAAGCCTTTCCATCCGTCAGATTTCGGGAAAGATGCCCATCAGCTTACAACAGCCATTACGGAGTGGATGCTTCAAATGGAGAAAAAGGCGAACCTTACTGCTGACGGCACCACTTCAAACCGCACCTGATTGCCCCAGAAATCTTCCCCGTCATAATTGCCCTGAAGCTGCAGGCTGCTGTCCGGTGCAGATATCACACCGCTCTTAACCCGGAAGGTGTGAATCTTCGGATGGGATGTGTGTGTCCCTTTTTTGTATCGTGATATAAGCGGGATAGCCTTCCGAAGCGGAAGATCTTCAACCAGGCACACATCAAGCACGCCGTCATCCAGTCTGGCCTCCGGTGCAGGATGGAATCCGTTCCCATAGTACTGCCCGTTGCAGATACCTGCCAGTGAATAAGCAATTTCCCCTTCAACTGTTTCCTCCCGGTCCGACAGGACAAAAGAATATTTCATTTTGAAATCCCAGCCGCGGATAAGACAAACCAGTACGGCTATTGAATATGCATTTTTACGGATTAATTTGGCACGCCTGACCGACTTGGTAATATTTTTCGCGGTTGATTGTACCATCGTATCAAGCCCGAAGGAAGTTATATTTATACTGTACCGGCTCCACATCGGAAGCGGATTGCCGAGCGAATCAAAGCTTTCGACTCGAATCACATCGATCGGCCTGATATCATGTTTATCTATACGTGAGAGGATCAGGTGGGGATTATTATAGTACTCTTTTGACAGGACGGAACGGGCAAAATCATTACCGGTTCCCATCGGAAGAACGGCCATTGGCGTGCTGCCAAAAACAAGTGCATTAGCGACTTCATGCACGGTGCCGTCACCGCCGCAGGCAAAAATAACAGCATCTTCCCCATAGAGCTGAGCATATTCAGAAGCGATTACCCCGGCATGTCCCGGATATTCCGTCCTCTTAACATGGACAAGATCGCCCATTATTTGTTTCAAGTCAATAATCGCCTTTTCGGTTTCGGAAATTCTCTTTTTATCAGCAAAATAATTTATGATAAAAACATAATGCATACGTTCCCTCTGAAAAGGCAAGGTTCAATGACCTCATTCGGGAGAGTGATTACCGGGGAAAAAATTACCTGGACAATTTGAACACAAGATCAACCACTTCCTGAACCGTATGAATTTTTTCCAGATCTTCATCCGGAAGCCTTATGTCATATCCGTCTTCCAAATCAACTACAAGCTCATATACCTGAAGAGAATCAAGACCAAGATCGTATAAAATATCCGTCTCAGGTGCTAAATCCGTCGGGGAAAGCGTTGTAAGGCGCGTCACCATACTAATAATGTCATCATAAATCCGGTCCTTCTTTTTCGCGTCCGCATTCTCTTCGGGGTATCGTTCTCGAGGATCGCCTTTTTTGTCAGATTCAACCTGTTGTTTTTCGAGTCCCTGCTCAGACATCTTCCATTGACCTCCTAGAGTCATCCAACGTGGTCTTTGAGTTTGCTTCATCACTGTATTTACGATATTGTTCCGATATAAACTGGTCAATATTCATGACCATTTCCGCGAGCATTTCCTGTTTCTGCGGATCCAGCGGCTCCATGATTCTTCTTACCAGAAGAGTATGGAACTTCGAATGCATCCGGTATGCGAGCTTGCCGCGCCGGGTGAGGTTAATCCGGACTACCCGCCTGTCCTTCGTGTCACGGTTGCGTTCAACATAACCTTTTCTGACGAGTCTGTCGATGGCGACTGTCAGGGTTCCCGTTGTAATGCCCAGACGACTCGCAGTCTCGCTCATGGCCCGGGCCTCATAAGGTCCGATTGCCTCAAGCGTATGAAGTTCAGCAATAGACAGGTCTGCAAAATAACCCTTGGAAAGGGCTTTTTCCTCCGTTAAAAGTACATTGTCAAAAATACGCAAAAGGCCGCCGGCGAAATCCTGTTCCGCTGAATTCATGCTGCGCCCTCCTTTGGGATTCAATGACATACTTTAGACAAAGCAAAAATATGCCGTCCTTATCTTACCGTCTTTTACGTGAAAAGACAACATAATCACTTATCTATTGTTAAAGCGGATACAAAACAACATTTCCATTTTGAAGAGATGCAGGAACATCGATCGCACGCTGGTTTGCAGATCCGCGAAAGCGCAGGTCCATTGATTTTTTGCCGGCATCAAATCGCCCGTCAATAAGGATATCCGTATTTTCCAGAAGGGCCCGGTATCCTTTGCGCTCGTTTGAAAGTGCAAGAAGCTCTTCAAATGTATAACCGGAAAACACTATGACAGACAGCCCCCTGGCTTTCACGGCCCCCGCTATATAAGCAAGTTCGGAGGCTTGCATGAATGGCTCCCCCCCGCTCAGTGTAACACCGTCAAGAAGAGGGTTCTTGATGATCTCTTCTATTACTTTCTCTTCCTTTACAAGATAGCCGTCCGTAAATGAATGGCTCTCCGGATTATGGCAGCCCGTGCAGTAATGAGGGCAGCCCTGCGCAAAAACTGTATAGCGGAGCCCCGGTCCGTCCGTAATTGATTCCTTAATTTCACCGAATAATCGAAGCATGTTCAGTTCATCTCCTTAAACCGCTTTAAGTCAGGGTATGTACCGGCAAAAAGCCCGGTCCTGACAATTCCGCAGTTAGCGCTGTCTTTTTCAGGGTAATCCACATATGTGGAAAGGGCGAGAAGCAAAAGATCCGGACGGACATTTTCGTGGGATCCGGCACAAACCAGAACGGTGCATGAATTCGCATTCTGCGGATCTTCTTCAATCATCCTGAGCATGAGCGGCCGTATATCGAGCGTCCGTATCTGTCCCTTGGATTTTTTCTCCACAAGTACTTCGTCCATCAAAAAAAGTTTTGCAAGCGCATCCGTAATACCGGGTGCCTGAAGGCGGTAGCTTGCCGCGCTGACAAGGGCCATAATGCTGCCGTTTTCTTCCGGAACGATCCAACCTTCAAGAACAGCCAGACCCTCCGGCAGCATGGGCGACAAAGAGGCTATTACATGCTTTACATCGACTTCCTCTGAAAAAGACACGTCCAGATAATCATCCGTGGTTGAAATTCCCACACCGAGGGGAAGCGCAAAAACCATCATCGGGCGCGGATTGTATCCCTGTGAGTGCAGAAGGGGAAGTCCGGCACGTCGAAGTGACCGTTCAAAAGTGCGCATAAGATCCAGATGCCCTACATAGCTCAGGCTTCCTGAGCGTGCAAAACGAAACCTGCAGATATAAGCCTTCTGGTGCAGAAGAAGTGTCATGGCCTTCTCGCGTTCACTTTGATTCATAGCACACACCTCCTCCGAAACTGGCCGCTCCGCAGCCTTCACAATGTTCCCTGCAAGACGGGGTCGTCTGTCCCGCATACGCGCGGTCCCGCTCCTTCAGAAGGAAGTCTTTCCTGACGCCGCAGTCAATATGGTCCCAGGGAAGCACCTCCCCGGGTTCTCTTTCCCTGGTCGCAAAGAAATCGGCAGTCAGCCCGTGCGCCTCAAGAATAGGCATCCATTTATCAATGGAAAAACAATCATCCCATGCATCAAATATATTGCCTGCCTTGTATCCGTCGATCAGGATGGGCCCCAGCCTGCGGTCGCCCCTTGCGATAACCACTTCCCAAACGGATGTGTCCAGGTCATGCCAGATGTATTTAATGTTCTTGCTTCTGAGCCTGTCCCGCAGGATTTGCTGCTTTTGTACAAACTCTTCTTTTGTATTTTGTTTTTCCCATTGAAACGGAGTGAAGGGCTTGGGGATAAACATGGATGTCGAGACAGTAAGCTCGAGTCTTCTCATTCTCTGCCCGGTGCGCTTTCCGATTTCAAAATATAACTTTTCTATTTTGCGGACGAGATCGGCAATTCCGAAAACATCCTCGAGTGTTTCTGTAGGCAGGCCAAGCATAAAATAAAGCTTTATGCTGCTCCATCCGCCTTCAAATGCAAGTTCCAGGGAAGACATGATATCTTCCTCGGTAATCCCTTTGTTAACGACGTCGCGCAGTCTCTGGGTTCCGGCCTCCGGCGCAAAGGTAAGTCCTGATTTCCGGGTCGCGGACACTTTTTGTGTAAGTTCAAGTGAAAATGAATCGACTCGAAGCGATGGAAGCGAAAGGCTTGTGTGATGCCCTTCGAAAGCCGCAAGAAGATCATCTGTCAGAACCGGAAGCTGTGTATAGTCGCTGGTCGACAGGGACAGCATGCCAATCTCGTCGTACCCTGAGTTTTTTTCGATATTGATTCCCTGTTCACACAATACTTTTGCTGATTTTTCACGTACGGGACGATATACATATCCCGCCTGGCAAAACCTGCATCCCCTGATGCATCCCCTGAAAAGCTCGAGGTATGCCCTGTCGTGTATCACCTTCGTATTGGGAACAATCGCATCAGTCGGATATGGCGCCAGGTCCATATCAAGAATGATTCTTTTTCTTATTGTTGCCGGTACCTGCGGTTTATTGGGGGTCACCGCCAAAATGGTGCCGTCGCCTTTGTATGTGACATCATAAAATGACGGCACATAGACACCCTCTATTCGGGCCGCCCGAAGCAGGAACTGTTCGCGCGTAACAGGATTCGATGTGTTCCTGGAATCCTTATAAGCCTTCATTTCGGCCATAAGCTCAAGTATCATATCTTCGCCTTCACCGATCATAATAAGGTCCAGGAAATCGGTCATCGGCTCAATGTTATACACTACCGGTCCGCCGGCGCAGATGATGGGATCCTCCTCTCCCCGGTCGCATGACCGAAGGGGGATGCCGGAGAGGTCAAGCATCTGCAGCACATTGGTATAACACATTTCATACTGCAGGGAGAACCCAAGGATATCAAAAGCCCGCAGGGCTGTCCTGGATTCAAGGGAAAAAAGCGGGATGTTCTTTTTGCGCATCAGAGCATCCATATCTTTCCAGGGGGAAAAGGCGCGCTCGCACCACACATACGGGCACTCGTTGAGTACATGGTACAGGATACGTACAGCAAGATTACTCATCCCGATCTCGTATATGTCGGGAAAGCAGAAGGCAAATCGAATATACTGCGTTTGTCCGGTCAGTTTGATTTCATCAATAATTTCTTGTTTGATTATGCTTCCCCACTCCCCGCCCGTATAACGTGCCGGGTTTTCAACAGAGAGCAGGTCGCCTTGTTCCATTATGACCGGTGAGTAATCTATATTAAAATTCATTCATGAACCTGTGCCTTTCTTGCCGTTTCAATGAAACGGAGTACTTTTTCACGATCCTTGTATCCGTTGGTTTCAACACCGCTGGAGACATCCACCGCATATGGGCTGAAAACCGAAACCGCATCGGCAACATTTTCCGCCGTCAGACCGCCGGCGATAATAATGCGGGATGAATCGAGCCTGTTATCCTCCAGATAACCGAGGGCGGACTTCCACTCGAAAGTCTTTCCTGTTCCGCCGTCCTGCCCGTCATGGAATGCATCAAAAAGCAGGCCGTCGAAAAGTGACAAATCAGGAAACGATGCATACCTTGCTGCGAAGTTTGCCTTTGGGTCCAATTCCCCGCCGGCTTCCGAACCATTTAAGGATGGTACGGGCAGCCTCTGCCACAAAAATGGTTTGCGGCGAAATGGATACCGCCTTAAATGTTCCATCAGCTCCTCCAAAAATGCAGGTGTGGTATCAAGGTGCAGCTGGATACCGTCAAGTTCAAGAATAGATGCTGCTTCTGCGATTTCCTCAGGGGTCTCTTTGGCGAAAACGCCGACCCGCTTTATGGACGGGGACAATAATTTGGAAATTGCATCTGCCTGGATAATTGTGACCTGACGCTTCGAAGGAGTCAGCACGAACCCTGCAAAGTCAGGATTCCCTTCATTTACAATGTGGGCATCCTCCAGACGGTACAGACCGCATATCTTAATTTCCGTCATATTTTTCTGCCTCCAGACGCAAATAAAACAGGAAGCAGAACATTCGGACCAGGCACGCTCCACTACTGTCCATCAGGCCGTAAGATCCACATGCATGCCGGCGGCGGGAATGTTCACTTCCTGTATTCAAATCCAGTCCTGCCTTTTAATCCGACGCCTCACCGGCGAGACGCCTCTCAAGGATTCCTCTTTCTTTTTCATAACCAGGTTTGCCAAGAAGCGCAAACATGTTCTTCTTGTATGCCTCTACGCCCGGCTGGTTAAACGGATTTACAGCCAGAAGGTATCCGGATATACCGCAGGCCTTCTCAAAAAAGAATACAAGCTGTCCTAACCAGTAGGGTGTAAGTTCCGGGACATGAACAATCATATTAGGAACTTTTCCGTCGACATGTGCGAGGACTGTTCCCTGCAGGGCTTTCCTGTTAACCTCATTCATATCCATACCGGAGAGGAAATTCAAACCGTCCAGATTGTCCTTGTCATTCGGAATTTCAAAAGTGCGGCGGGCAATATCAACCTGTACAACGGTCTCAAACAGAATCCGCTGCCCGTCCTGGACATATTGTCCCATCGAATGAAGGTCTGTCGTATTATCAACACCGGCCGGAAAAATCCCACGCCCGTTCTTGCCTTCCGATTCACCGAAAAGCTGCTTCCACCACTCCGTCATATAATGGAATGAAGGTTCATAATTCACCATGATTTCCGTTGAATAACCGCTTCTTAAAAGGCAGTTCCGAATCGCCGCATACCGGTAACAGGGATTCTCTGTGACGGATACTTTCTTATAGGCGAGGGATGCATCTCTTGCACCTTTCATAATTTCCCGGATATCAATTCCGGCAACCGCAATCGGCAGGAGGCCGCATGCTGTAAGCACGGAAAAACGTCCGCCGACATCATCAGGAACAACAAAAGATTCATATCCCTCTTCTACAGCAAGCCCCTTGAGTGCTCCCCTGACTTTGTCAGTTGTCGCATAGATACGGCTTCTGGCTTCTTTTTTACCGTATTTCTTCTCCATGAAGGCACGGAAAATCCGGAAAGCAATGGCAGGTTCCGTTGTCGTGCCGGATTTTGAAATAATATTGACGGAAACATCCTTGCCTTCCAAAAGGTCGAACAGATCCGCCATGTATGTTGCGCTTATTGAATTTCCGCAGAAGATCACCTGGGGTGCTTTTCTGACCTTCTTTGAAACGATGTTGGCAAAAGAATGGGAAAGAAGCTCAATGGCTGCACGTGCACCAAGATATGATCCGCCGATGCCTATAACAAGAAGGACATCTGAATCCTTTTTGATCTTTGCAGCAGCTTTTCTGATGCGGGAGAATTCTTCCTTGTCATAATTGACAGGCAGATCCAGCCATCCAAGGAATGCATTACCGGGACCGCTCTTCTTGTGCAGCATATCGTGGGCGAGTTTGACCTGCGGCTCCATCTGCGCAATCTGATCCTCATCAATAAAGGAAAGTACATTTGTTGTATCCAGTGTAATCATCTTTATCTCCTAATTTTTCGTATTTACGCAGGCCAACTTATATCCTCTACACAAAAGCACATCCGTGCCTGTCGGAACAGCACTGCATCTGTAGGTTAGTATAGCATTTTCTAACGGGTTGTGTGAATAAGAAGAGCCTCGGATCTTAGCAAAAAGTTGTCTGCATACTGCGAAGTGCGACTATATGCCGTGTACAATTTTGCCGTGCTGAAAACCACGGCTCTTCACAATCCCTGTTAACCGTCATAGCATACCGGAAGGAAATCCGATATAATACAGTTTATGTGAATAATTTTTTGCGAAAGTGAGGTCTTACCGTGCCTGATGTTGATCTGCCAAGCGGTAAACTGATTCTTCTGTATATGCTCCACCAAGTAAAGAGCGTCCCTTCCAGGGACCTTATGAACTGGGCCGTCGATTCTTTATATCTGGATTATTTTTCTTTTGTCCAGGTAAAGGAAGATTTAAGGCGGGATCGGTTTATTATGGAAGCATCCAGAAAAGGTGAAACGCGCGTCGATGCAATGGGAAGACCCCTTGAGCTTTGTGACATCACTCCGGAAGGCGAAATCGTCCTGCAGCAGTTGCTGCCGACCCTTCCGGCACATATCCGTGCATACCTGACAAAAGCCGCCCATAAATGGAGGCAGGATGTACACGAAGATGCAAGTGTACTGGCAAGTTACCTTCCTGATGCCAACGGAGCGTATCAGGTCCGCCTGACTTTGTCTGACGGTGCCCGATCAACGGCCGATCTGACACTTTTCGCCCCCAATGAAGAAATCGCACAAAAAATGTGCCGGCGATGGAAAGAATCCACCGCCGACATCTATATGACAATCATATCTTCGCTTCAGTCGGAGTCAAAACCGGATCAGGAGTAATATTTCGGCGGGGTCAAAGTAAGTCATCACCCAGGGAAAGAATCTTCTCCGCAAGAATATCTGCATATTGATCGACTTTCACCAGTTCTTCTTCCGTCGGAAGTCCCTCAAACAAAAGCGTTTCAAGCCTGTGGGCCTTCTTTAATCCGCTGGTCATGGAAACAAATACTTCTTCGATTTTTGTACCCCATCCGTAGGAACCAACCAAACCAATGAACCGGGTCTTCGGTCGAAGCGCGTTTACTACCATTGCACAGTAGGCCCCTGCAGGGTGGGGTCCGCCCAGTACGGTAGGTATGGCAAAAACAACCGCTGCTGCCATAACAAGATCATTCAAAACATGTCCTGTCTCCACGGCAAGGCTCTCGGGATCTGCTCCCAAATTCCGGCAAAGAACGGATATGCCCTTTTTTGCAAGTCGCCATGTCAGTCTTTCCATGATTACATTACTGCTTCCATGCATACTGACATATGGGATAACCACCGTTTTATTGACCTTGTCTCCGGTCCACTTTAAATACTTTTTAAGAATAAGGGAAGGATCATTCCATACCGGTCCATGTGATGATGCGATCATGGAAGGCGCTATGGAAATGACCATTTCCGTATATTTTCTGACCTGCGGGGAAAAAGGCATCATTATTTCTGCATAATAAGCACGTGCAGCCTCTTTGATCTCATGGCTGTCCGTAGCAAATACCCGGTCGGAAGCATAATGGGAACCGAACAAGTCGCTTGTAAAAAGGATTTTGCTCTTGCTTTCATAAACCATCGTATTATCCGGCCAGTGCGCAAAAGGTATTTTGCGGAAAGTAAGGGTATGCTCACCTAAATCAAGCACGTCCCCTTCCTCCATAACGGTAAACTGTTCGGCAGGTATATGAAGATGTGTCCTGATAAGCTTTATAACATTGCTCGTCGCTACAAGTTGGGCGTCAGGGTAGTACTTCAGAAGTTCCACGACCGACCCGGAGTGATCCTGCTCCGTATGCAGAAGGATAATGTAATCAATCGCCTTAATTTCAAGATTTTTAAGCTTACGAAGGTATACCTCGAAAAAATCAGGATCTACCGTATCAATGAGGGCTGTCTTCTGTGTCCCTTTTATCAGATAAGAATTATAGGATGTACCGTGCGGAGTCGGCATCAGGCAGTCGAACATTTCCCGATCCGGATGCTGAACACCTACGCATAGGATATTTTCACTGATTGCTAGTGCTGGCATATTGTCCTCCTTACTAAATGAAACTGTATATATTTTACGATGAGCCTTTGAAAAGAGCAATGCCTGTTAAACAATAGGATGCAGGCAGCGGGGAAACAAACCCAAAAAGAGGCTGTACCTCTTGAAAGTACGGCCTCTCTTAAAATCCGGGCATAAAAATAAATAACCGTGCACGAAACAGAAACATGCAGGCGACGCAAATCAAAGAGCGCTGAAAGAGTCCTTTGTTGCACCGCATACAGGGCATGTCCAATCTTCCGGAAGATCATCAAAAGAAGTACCTGGTGCAATTCCGTTATCAGGATCACCGGATTCAGGATCATACTCATAACCACAAAGATCACAAACATACTTTTGCATAGGCAAAACCTCCTACAATTTAGTAATATCATTATACACAAACCAAAGCAAAAGTTCATGACAAATTTGTAACGAACATTAAACAGCGGTAATGGTTATATAACAGAAGGTTATTCGATATATTCAAACTCAAGTGAATACATGCGTACAAGATTACCCTCTTTGATTCCTGCCTTCTTAAGTGCGTCAATAACGCCTTTTTTCCGGATGATACGCTGAAAGTACTGCAGGGAATCAGGATCCTCAAAGTTGGTGGACTCGACAATATTATTGATCCACGTTCCTGTTACCGTATAGACATTTTCAGCTGCAGCCACTGTGAAAAGCGCTTCTGCTTCAAACCGGTATATTGTTTCCTGTTTGGCTTCCTTAAGGAGAATTGTTTTGGGAAGGGTAACAAGCTTGGCCGCAACGGCATTTATAAGTTCCTGCGTCCCCTCGGCAATAGCAGCCGATATCGGAAAAACTACATATCCCCTGCGGTTCATCTCCGTAACGAAGGTTTTGATTTGCTGCTCATCCGCCATATCCATCTTATTAGCGGCAATAATCTGCGGGCGCGTTTCCAGAAGAGGATTAAACAGGGCAAGTTCATTGTTGATGCTGTCAACATCTTCGATGGGATCTCTTCCCTCGCTGCCGGAAACATCAACAACGTGAATCAGAAGCCTGGTTCTCTCAATATGCCTCAGGAAGTCATGGCCAAGTCCGGCACCGTCAGCCGCACCTTCTATAATTCCGGGAATATCTGCCATAACAAAGCTCGTATCACCCACAGCAACAACGCCAAGGTTAGGCTCAATCGTTGTAAAGTGATAATCTGCAATTTGAGGCCTTGCTGCTGAGACAACAGAAAGCAGCGTCGATTTGCCGACGTTGGGGAATCCGATCAATCCGACATCAGCAAGAAGCTTGAGTTCAACAACTAGGTCGACTTCGTCGCCGACAATTCCTGCCCGGGCAAAATTCGGGGCCTGACGGACGGAATTGGAAAAATGAAAATTGCCCTGGCCGCCTTTGCCGCCTTTTGCAACGATAACTTCCTCTCCTGCTTCCGTAAGATCGGCAATCGCACGTCCTGTTTTAGCATTCGTGATCATTGTCCCGACAGGAACAGCAATTCGAAGATCCGGAGCACCGCGCCCGTACATGTTGCGGAACAAGCCTTTTTCACCGTCGTCAGCAACAAATTTACGTTTAAAACGGAAACTCTGCAGTGTTGATTGATCGTCAGTTGCGTAGAAAATCACGTCGCCGCCTTTTCCTCCGTCGCCGCCGTCCGGACCACCGTTGGTGATGTACTTTTCGCGGTGAAAAGATACCATTCCATTGCCGCCGTTACCGCCCTTAACGAATATTTTCGCATGATCAACTAACATTTCATTCTCCTTAATTCTGTTGCAAAAGCTGTGTTACATTCAAAAGAGGTCCAACCAATGAAAAGATCATCGGGCCGGACCTCTTTGTAGTTCTATTTTTATCTAGTCAGATATTCTCACGTTGCAGGATATACGCTTACCTTTTTCCTGTCTTTATCCAGACGCTCATATTTAACAAGTCCGTCTATTAAGGAATAAAGTGTGTCATCCGAACCAATGCCGACATTGGTACCGGGGTGAACTTTCGTTCCACGCTGTCTGATAAGAATATTGCCTGCAATAACAGACTGTCCGTCACCCTTCTTTGCACCCAGACGCTGGGAAGCGGAATCACGGCCGTTTTTGGTCGATCCCATTCCCTTCTTATGTGCGAAGAGCTGTAAATTCATCTTGATCATATCTTACACCTCCTACAGGTCATGTGTTATCTCAGTTACTTGTATAAACTGGTTGCCGTACTGCGTATTCACCGATTCTTCAAGCTGCCTGAAGCCGATCTCGACTGTCTGCAGGATGATTTGCGATGTACGGAGCTGCTCTTCGGAAAGGGCGGAAACAGGAAGTATAATTTCCGAAAAAGGAATGGAATCCTCTTCGGATGCTTCTTCGATGCGGTAGAAATCATCCAGACCGCACAAAACCTGTATTGCTCCTATGGCAGTATACACAAGGGTCGAAGCGCCGGCACAGATAATATCGCTGTCGGCTTCTGCATATCCGGAATGATCTGACACGGAAAGTGATTCGATACGTCCCGATAAATTCTTGTGTATTTCTACAGTAATCATGTCAAAGTTCTCTTCTTTCGATCAAGCGTTGATAGCTGTGATACGAACTCTCGTATAAGGCTGCCTGTGTCCGTTCTTACGACGGTAACCCTTTTTAGCCTTGTACTTGTAAATAACAATCTTCTTATTCTTGCCCTGTCTGACAATTTCTCCGGCAACAGTTGCAGTCTTTACTGCAGTGCCTGCCTTCATTCCATCGTCATCACCAATAGCCAGAACTGTGTCAAATGTCACGGCCTCTCCTGATTCGCCCTCAAGCTTCTCAATGAAAACCTCTTCGCCAACAGCAACTTTGTACTGTTTGCCACCTGTTAAAATAACAGCATACATAATTTCGTTTCCCTCCTGTTCTTCCAGTCTCGCTAACACTCCAAGGCAGTCGCAAGCGACATTTATAAGCCCGGCACACGCGGTCACCGAACAAGAATAGCATGCAACTTCTCTCCTGTCAATAAATTTCAAAGCGCGGGGAATGATAATTTCCCGGCACCCGGTCGAATGCTTATTCCATGCTGCGATCCAGAACGGATGCGCCGTAATCAATCGATGCCTTAAGCTGAACAAGGCGTCCGGCTCCCTTGTATCCGCCCGACATCCGCTCAACAAGCATGGTCGCTGCAGTAAGGCCGATCTTTTTAATCGGCTGAACACCAATTGTAAGCTTCGGATGGTAGATTCGTGCAATCGTCTGATTCTCAAATCCGACAAAAGAGATGTCTTCGGGAATACGAAGTCCCTTCTCATTCATGTACATAAGTGCGCCTGCCATCAGGTCATGCCCGGTTGTGAATACGGCTGTCGGCGGTTCAGGCAGGTCCATTAAGTGTTTCATGCCGGAATAGCCGCTTTCTTCCGAAACATTTACCAGATGGAGTAGTTCCTGTACAAACGGAATGCCCGCCATATCAAGTGCTTTTTTATATCCTGCAATCCGGTCATCTGTTGTTAAGATACCTGAAGCGCCGCTTATGAGGCCGATCCTCCTGTGTCCGAAATGGATAAGGTGCTGCGTAATCTGGCGGGTGATATCCGTATTATTAATGACCACACTGTCAAAAAGATCTTCCCCCACCATAACATCCACAAAAACAATGGGCGTATTCTGCCTTTCGGCGCGTTCAAGATCACTGATCTTAACATTGATCGGCTGCATAATAATTCCGTCTACCTGTTTATTCAGAAGAAATTCCAGCTTAGTCTTTGCACTTTCAGGATCGTTTTCGGAATAATCGCAAATAATCGTGCTGTAACCATGTTTGAACAATTCACTGTCAATCGTTGCAAGTATCGAGACACCAAAATAATCGGCGAGACTCGGTATTAAAACACCGACCGTCATACTCTTTCTGGTTTTCATTCCCCTGGCAACTGTATTTACCTGATAGTTCAATTCACGTACGGCAGCCTCAATCGATAAACGGTTCTCATCGAGAACATTGCCGCCGTTTATGAATTTTGATACTGTTGCAATAGAAACACCTGCTCTTCTGGCAACATCCTTGATTGTTGAAGACATATTTTTTCTGTCCTCCTGACGGTCACTTGCGTGCAAAACATTTGTGTTTTTGCATGTGAATAAATCACTTAACATTTCAATCATTTACACTATGATATCCAATCAACACTCTTCACGCAAGTAAAAAGTCCAGGGGCCTTCATCCAAAAGCGATCAACAGGTAAAAAAATGAAAAAACAAAGGCAGCAATCCATTCCGTACCGCTCGTGCGTCTGAAAATATGGCGTATCCATATTCCTGTCAAAAGCACAGTGAGCAGGAAAGCACACTGCAGGGAAAGGACCTTCCTGCCGGTTGCAAGCAGATATCCAGCCAATACGACGTAGGGAAACACAAGGATGATATGCTGGTACCAACCGCGCAGTCTGGCTTTGCGGTTATCAGTCTGGTATTTTTCATGTAAAGGACGCAGATCCGTTGACATGCGCACCCATGAAAGCACAAGAAGCATCAAAAAGAGTAACAGCAGTAATGCTCCCTTTGCTCCGGAAAATGTTGTGCCCAGGGAAACCGAATGCATACTTGTCAGAAGAAAGATTCCTGCGGCAAAGAAAACCAGCAGGCATCCGCTAAATAAAATCCGTTTCGCAGGAACCTTCGTTCCTGCAATTGTTTTCGGGAAAAAGCGCAGAAAGAATACGGCGCATACCGCATAGTAAAACAAGGGCCAGGACGCAAGCAGCTCCGGCGCAATCCGCAGGTCCAGGGAATACAAAATCAGAAGTACTGCCGAAAAGGCTGCGGCTGTAATTGCACTGACAATAAACACGCGGCCCCGCATCCGATTAATTGCGTCTGCCATTCTTTCTGTCCTGTCAAATTCTGCTGCGGGGGGCGGACCTTCCATAGCGGCCTGCAAAATCCCTGCATCTTCTGTATCAGGTTTGCCTGTATCCTGCCGGCCCGCGGTACCGGGAATGTTTCGTCCCGGCCTGGGGATCGATGCAAAAAACAGGAGAAGCCCGGCTGCAAGGAATGTCGCCGCCAGAATTTTCATTGCCTGTATAACCGCAACCTCCGACCGGATGTCCACGTTTTGGACTGCAGCCGGATTAAGCACATATGTTGTGATATAATCACCCGTCTTAATTTGGACTTCAGGCAAAAAGGCTATCAGGGACTGCGCAAATTTGGATTGTCCCAGAAAATCCCACTGACTTAAGTATCGGCTTGAGTCCGGTGAAATAAATACCTCCGCAGTGAATTTCCCGTCACTTTTGAGGCCCGGCAGAAGCGTTGCATCCTCTCCGGACAGACGTTCATACAGCGCCGTTGAATACTGGGTATTCACATCAAATATCGCGACGGGAATATTGGGCTCGCGTGTGCCGAAAGTCTCAAGAGCTGCGTTCCCTGCAAGGTTAGGAGACAGTAGAATTACAGAAGAGATTCCCGAATTTGAAAGTGCTGCTGAAAGTGCAGGAATACAGGCGTCTTCCCTGGCAAAAAGAATAATATGATTTGAATTAAGTTTTTTAAGAGCATCTGAAATCTGAACCTGCTGAACATCGGGAGCAACGGCTGCATCAATACGTACGGAATCAGATATGAGGTTTAGTTTTGAGAACAGGATATCGTAGTCTGTCTTTGGAAATCCGGATGTATCCGACGAGATGACCAGCACTGCATTTTGATCCGCAGTGCTGGCTTTGGTCTCTTTAAAGAGAGAAAAGGAAAACAGATACATCAGGACCATGGAGGAAAGTATAAGCATGCAAAGTCCGATATATCGAATGGATTTGGTTGTTTTCATTAGAAATACCTTTCTATTTGCAATCCGTGCAATGAAAAAGGAGCAGGCTGTCTCTTATCAAGAACAGTCTGCCCCCTCAAATACCCATATAAGCGGAATTCAAGGAGTGTCAATCACAACACTCTTGACCGGCACACTTTTGATTTCTTCATGATGTGTCTCATCCGACATATAATCTGCCAGTGCCGCCTGATATTTCTCAAGGACAGCGGTGGACAGCTCTTCACGGAATTCGGAATTAATGGGATGGACAATATCTTTAAAATCGCCCTCCTGTGTCCTGCGGCTCGGCATAGCGATGAAAAGTCCATTAGCCCCCTCAATTACTTTGACGTCATGCACAACAAAAGCGTTGTCAAAAGTAATCGATACAATTGCCTTCATTTTACTCTCAAGAGATATTCTTCTGATAATAATGCTGGTAATCTCCATCTGTGTCTACCTCCATTGGTCTTCGTGAATCTGTCAGCATGTTGTCTATACTACTGCAAAAAATGCTTTCCAGCAAGACGATAAGTGAATTGTACTCCTGATTTTCAAAAGTGAATACAGAGAAGCATGATTTTCTATAGATGATACAAATAATGTATTGATGATTGTGCACAGTACACAAAGTTCAAGAATTGCGTGTGAAAAATCGGAACGTTAGGTATAATGCAAGTGGCAGCTTTTGTGGGTCACTCAAATAAAGCTATGAACGAAGGAAAGAAGGAGAACAATGACAAGTCAGAAAGAACAGCTTAATAATACGGCGGAAACGACGTCCGTCGAAAAGAAAGACTTATCTTTTCTTGCAGCGCATGCGCGTATATATTTCGTAGGTATCGGCGGCATCAGTATGAGCGGCCTTGCAGAAATATCTTCACAGATGGGGTATGAAGTAGCCGGTTCCGATATGCATCTGTCAAACCGCACACATTATTTGGAAGAAAAAGGAATCCGGGTATTTTCAGGCCATGCCGCTTCGAATCTTGAGAGTTTTGATCCGGATCTTGTTGTCCATACTGCAGCAATTCTTCCTGGGAATCCTGAGCTCGCCTACGCAAAAACAAATCATATTGCCAGCGTGGACCGCGCGCGTTTCCTGGGGTATCTGACAGCCGGATTTGAACGCGTAATCAATATATCAGGAACGCACGGAAAAACGACAACTACCTCGATGGCATCCCTTATTCTCATCGCCTCGGGCCAGGAGCCGACGGTACACCTCGGGGCAGAACTCGATGCTTTTGGAAGCACAGTGCACATGGGCCGGCCCCACGGACTTTTCGTGTCCGAAGCTTGTGAATACCAGCGGTCCTTTCTTCAGTTCTATTCTACAACAGCCGCGATTACGAATATCGATTATGATCATGTTGACTGTTTCAAAAACTTATCGGAGGTTATTGATGTATTTGCTGAGTTCACGCAAAAACTGCCGGACTCAGGCACCCTTGTCATCCCGGCTTTTGATCAGAATACAGCGGAGGCCGTACGCAGGATGCCCAAGTATCGTGAACCTCTCGGGCTTTCCATGCCCCGGATTGTAACGACCGGCAAAAAGGGAGATATTTTCGCAGTAACCGGTGAGCCTGCGGATGTGTACGCAGATAAAATTGTATATCATAATGGTTATCCGGAATTTGACGTCTATATTGACGGTGTTTTCTACGCACACATCATCCTTCGCGTACCCGGCGACCACAATATCTATAACGCGCTGACAGCGATAGCCTGCGCCTACATCAACGGAGGCACGCCGGAAGCGTCTGCGAGTGTCCTGGCATCCTTCACCGGTGCCGAAGGCAGATACTCGATTAAAGGCAAGTACAGGGGGGCAACCGTTGTCGCTGATTATGCACATCACCCTGCAGCTGCCCGTGCAACACTCGCCGCCGCCGCCCACATTCCCCACAAAAAGACATGGGTTGTTTTCCAGCCGCTGACCTTTAACCGCACGGAAGTCCTGTTTGATGATTTTGTCCAAAGTCTCCTTCCCTGCGAACACGTCATTTTTGCTGAAATTTTTTCAGACCGGGAAGTCAACCCGGGGACTATTTCTTCATCCATGCTTGCGGATAAAATCAACGAGTTGGGCGGTAATGCAGAGTTTTTCGCCGACAAAAAGGATATTATTCGCCGCCTTGATGAACTTGTACATAAAGATGACCTGATTCTTGTACTCGGTCCGGAGGATATCCGTGAGTTGGCGGACGATATGATTAAAATTGAGGAAGCCAAGTAATCTGCCCGACATGATCCGTGTAAGATATACAAAAAAAGGCTTCAGAAGATTGCTCGAGGCAATTATCTGAAGCCTTTTCGAATTACTTATTTACTGCCGGTCTGCCGGAAGCAGTTTGCAGTTTATGCGAAAGATACAGGTACGTCCATTCCGCCGGAAACATAGATTGCTTCGAACTCAGGACCTTCGATTTTCTCAATCTCAAGAAGACGGCCGGCAACAGCCTTAAGTATCTTCATCTTGCTCTTGAGTATTTCTGTGACCTGCTTATAAGCGTCATCGATGATAACCTGTACTTCTTCATCGATGATTGCAGCGACACGCTCACTGTAGTTCTGAACATGTCCGAAATCTTTGCCGAGGAATACCTCTTCATCGCTTCCGAAAACCATATTCCCGAGACGCTTGCTCATGCCGTATTTCGTAATCATACTGCGGGCTACACTGTTGCAGCTCTGCAGGTCGGAAGAAGCTCCCGTACTGATTTCGCCGAGGATAATTTCCTCTGAAGCACGTCCGCCGAGGGAAATCATAATATCATTGATGAGCTGCTGACGAGTGGTATAATACACATCCTCATCCGGTTTGTGAGCCGTATAACCACCTGCAGCACCGGCAGGGATGATCGAAACGCGCTCGACCTTGTCCGTGTCCGACACGGTCCTGAGAACGACAGCGTGTCCTGCCTCATGGAAAGCTGTTAGCTTCTTTTCCTTCTCGCTGATGACACGGCTCTTCTTCTCCGGTCCAAGCATAACCTTGAAAACGGACTCTGAAATATCATGGTATACAATCTCTTTGGCATTATGCTTGGCAGCATACAGGGCAGCCTCATTCAGGAGGTTCGCAAGATCGGCGCCGGTGAACCCGGGGGTCATTTTTGCAATTTCATGCAGGTCGACATCCTTGCTCAAAGGTTTATTTTTGGCATGAACCTTGAGAATGGCTTCCCGGCCTTTGATATCGGGGCGCATGACGACAACACGGCGGTCAAATCTGCCCGGTCTGAGAAGAGCCGGATCAAGGATATCCATACGGTTGGTCGCCGCAATAACAATGACGCCCTCGTTCGGACCGAAACCGTCCATCTCAACAAGCAGCTGGTTTAATGTCTGCTCACGCTCATCATGTCCGCCGCCCATGCCGGCACCGCGGTGGCGGCCAACAGCATCAATTTCGTCGATGAAAATAATACAGGGGGCGTTCTTTTTTGCATTGTCAAACAGATCGCGGACACGGCTTGCACCGACTCCAACAAACATTTCTACAAAATCCGAACCGGAGATGGAAAAGAACGGAACTCCTGCCTCACCGGCAACGGCTCTGGCAAGAAGGGTCTTTCCTGTACCGGGTGCACCAAAAAGCAGGATGCCCCTTGGAATCTTTGCCCCGAGGTCAGAATATTTCTTAGGATTCTTCAGGAAATCAACTACTTCCTGCAGCTCTTCCTTCTCTTCATCCGCTCCGGCGACATCTGCAAACGTAACCTTGTTCTTGGTCGGATCGTTAAGCTTCGCCTTACTTCTTCCAAAACTCATTGCGCTCTTGCCGTCGCCCTGGGCACGCGACAAAGAGAACCAGAGGAAAAAGCCCATGGCTGCAACCATGATTACGATGGTAACCACACTCAATATGCCGCTTACATCAGCCGGTTCCACATACTCATATCCCTTGATGTACTCCGCTTTTTTGGAGGTGTCCAGAATCTGCATCACGCGGTCGATAGAAAGAGGAGGAATACTCTTGCTGACATTTACGGTAGTTTTGCCGTCATCAGCTAAATATGAAAACTTCAGTGTATATCCGTTCAGAGTCACCTTGTCAGGACTATGTTCCCCGGTCTGCAAGTATTCAAGGGCCGTTGACAAGTCGACCTGCTTTCCGGATGTGTCCCCTGAGTACCACCAATAGGTTGCTACAACAATAATCAGAAGCAAAACCAAATAGAATGGAGCTCCTCCGAACTTTTTAGGGGTTGCCTGGCTCATTCATTACCTCCCTCAGTTGCCAGAATACATACATCCGGCAAATTACGATATTTTCCGTCAAAATCAAGTCCATAACCAATAATAAATTCATCCGGAATCTTCATTCCGGTGTATTCAGCTGTAATATCAGCCTTTCTGCGGTCCGGCTTGTCAAAAGCAGCGCAGACTCTCAGGCTGGCGGGGTTTCTTGTGAGCAGCATCTCTTTCAGATGCTGCAGTGTCAGGCCGGAATCAACAATGTCCTCGACAATTATAACGTGGCGGCCTTCAATGTCGGTATCCATATCCTTAATGATTTTAACAACCCCGGAACTCTTCGTCCCTCCGTAATAACTAGAAACAGACATAAAATCGAGTATCATCGGAACCTTGATCTTACGGACCAAATCGGACATAAAGATAAATGATCCCTTGAGAACGCCGACGATTACAATTTCCTTGTCTTTATAATCCTCTGTAATCCGATCGGCAAGCTCTGTTACCATCTTTTCGATCTGTTCCCTCGGGATCAAAACTCCCTTGACGTAGTGAGCCATCCAGTGCTCCTCCTATTCATTTCTATCCAGTATCGTTATTCTGTACAATCCCATATCAAGTGAAGAACATATGCCTATTCCCGGATCATGTGACTCTGAAAACCTGCGTTCAGAAGCCTCATCGACAAACCCTGCCGAAAATGACACCCCGGGAATCCATAGTACCTGCGATTCAGAAGCTGTAAGGATCATCCTGTCCCTTACAAAGGACGGTATCTTCCTGTCAGTTAAAAACCTGCGCAAAGGCTTTCCGCAATTCGACCCGGCACGGGAAAACCAGTCGCCCTGTTTCTTTGTACGGATCACGGCACCCCTCAAAACGACAGAGGGGCAGTACCATGTCCGACTATTATAAACTACCTGTTCCTGATTCTCAACGAGGATAATCTCCACATCGAAAGAAGTTTTCGAAATAGCAACAACTCGACCCGGAGCAATATCATCGAAAGCAAGCAGGGCTTCACCGGTCGTTTCGTCCTCCGAGAGCAGTATCTGGCCGTTTTTGACATTCCAAATATGCGCTTCCGGATGCTCAATATCCGAAAGTTCGTCGATAAACAGCACCCCTTCAGACAGATACGCAGCTTTACCGTGGGCAAGTGAAATACTGCGGCCGTTGGAGTTATCCGCAGTGAGCGACAGGATAGCCGCAACATGAGCATTTGTCAGATCCGTAACCGAAGCAAAGCGCATTCCATAAAGGAAACGAACAAGCCGGGAAGAGATCGCCCGGTGCTCTTTGCGAAAAACTTCACACGGAATTCCGTATGTCCCGCTTCCTCCCCGATACGCGTTTTTCTCAAATATCCTAAAAACTATATCGTCAAAATACTCTTTATCCGTACCTGCCAGTTCGGAAAATGCCAAAAGGGGCTGTACCGGATCTTTACGGGAAACATCCGCAATCAGCGGCAGGATCTGATTCCGCCAGCAGTTGCGTGTGTAGTTGTTATCAAAATTCGTCATATCCTCTGCAAACAAAATGTCTTTTTTCTTCAAATATGAAAGGATCTCATCCTTTGATGCAAACAGGAGCGGTCTGATTATGTTCTGATTCCGAGGCTTCATACCGCAAAGTCCGTCCGGTCCTGTACCCCGGAAAAGATTCATCAGTATCGTCTCCGCCTGATCCTCACGATGATGGGCAACAGCAGTAAACACATGTCCGGAACCCTCACGGAATTTCCTTGAAGTCTCTTCAAAGAAGGCATATCTTTCGTCTCGGCCAGCCTGCTCCAGACTTATTCTACGCTCTTTTGCAACGGATGTGATATCAACGTTTTTAGAAAAAAAAGGAATCCCTCTTTCCAGACAGTACTTCCGGACGAGGTCCTCATCGTGATCGGCATCTTCCCCGCGCAGACCGTGGTTAATATGGGCTGCTGCAAGTCTTGGAAAGGGCTGGAAGTCTTCCTGCCGGCCGGATTCGTCAGAAACAGCCCAGGAAGACAATGAATACAGAATGTCCAGAAGGCACATGGAATCTGCGCCGCCGGATACCCCGACTATCACGGCCTGACACGAAAGAAGCGCATGCTGGATACAAAACTTCCGGCAGTCAAGCAAAAGAGACATCAAAATTCTCCATCCTGTTCAGGGGGCTCGAAGCCTGTAAATCCATCCGGGTCAACCTCCGGATCGGGGATATCCCGGCTGTCGTCATATGGCGGGACATCATCATAAAACTCATCGGGCAGCGGCGGAATATTCCGGCTCGCCGGCTCAGAAACACTATCTGATGCTGCATGCTTCGGCGGGTTGGAGATATGGGGGAATTTCGGCTTGTGCTGGTTCGACGCATGGTGATCTGCCGGACGGGACGGATGATTCGAATCCGGCTGCACCGGAAAAGCAGGAGGCATCTGCGGGTCTCCGGGCTGCCCTGGCTGGTCCGGCTCGAAAAAGAGCGTTTTTCTTGCCCACCATTTGACCATGACAGTCTTTGTCTCTCCCTGCCGGTTTTTAGCGAGGATGATTTCAGCATCTTCAATCTCCGGCTTTTCAGCAGAATTGTCATAGTATTTATCGCGGTAAATGAACATAACCATATCCGCATCCTGCTCAATAGCGCCGGAATCACGAAGATCAGCAAGAAGCGGGCGGCGGTCTTCCCTGTATTCAGCTCCTCGTGACAGCTGGGAAAGCGCAATGACAGGCACTTCCAGCTCTTTGGCCATTATTTTCAAAGATCTGGAAATCTCCGAAATTTCCTGCTGCCGGTTGCCTCCGCCCCTGTTCCCTGCAGAATTCATCAGCTGAAGGTAATCAACGATAATGAGGCCAAGCTTGTTTTCATTTTTCAGCTGCCTGCATTTTGCCATCATTTCTATCGTATTGATACCGGAGCGATCATCAATGTAAAAGGGGGCCGGCGTCAGGAGTGTCATCGCTTTGCCGATCTGTTCCCAGTCATTTTCTTTGATATCCGCGCTCTGGAGTGCATATGTGCTTACATTGGATCTTGATGCAAGAATACGGTTTCCGATTTCAGCTTTTGACATTTCAAGGCTGAAAAACGCTACGTGTGTATTGTAGTTAATAGCTGTATTCGTCGCAATATTTATAACAAATGCGGATTTACCCATAGCAGGCCTGGCTGCGACAATGATCAGTGAACCCGGGCGCAGTCCGCCTACGGCCTTATCGAGAAGCGGGAAACCGGTCTTGACAACACTTCTCTCTTTTTTGCCTTTGCTGATATCAACAATTTCCTGCAGGGTCCTTTTGAGAATTTCATAAATTGTCTCAAATCCGCCGCCCGTGGGGTTTTCACGTATGTCGGACAAGCGTTTGATAGCAATATCAACCAGGTTGTTGGCTTCCTGCTCGCCTTCGTACGAAAGCTTAGTCACATCGTCAAGCGAATTGATCAGCTTCCTGAGCATGGCCTTCTGCCGGACGATTGCCGCATACTCCGCCGCATTGGACCGGATAACCGGCAAATCGGAAAGCTGGCTGATATAAGCTGTTCCGCCGATTTGCTCCAATTCCCCGCGCTTCTCCATAAGGTCCGAGACGGTAATAATATCTACGGCAGAGCGCGTCGACACAAGCTCGAGTATTGCCGAGAAAATCAGCTTGTGATCAGGCCTGTAGAAATCATCCGGATTCAAGATCGCAGATACTACGGTTAAGGCGTTTTCGCTGTCCAGGCATGAGCACAGAATGGCCTGTTCAGCCTGAACGTTCTGGGGCGGTAATTTGCCTGCCGGGGCATTTGGTGCTGCCTTTGCCATCTTCTCCTCCGAAATCCAGTGTTTTATCTGGTATCATCATACAATAATATGCAGTCAATAAACAAAAAGAAATCTTATGAAAGCGCCTTTACATCAATGGATATATCAACCGAAACTTCCGGGTGAAGCTTTAGTGTAACTTCAAATGACCCGACAGCTTTGATGGGATTCTTAATAATAATATGCTTTTTATCAATCTTAAATCCCTGCTTTTCAAGTGAGGCCGCGATATCCATTGCTGTAACCGCACCGTACAGGCGTCCGCCTTCTCCTGCTTTCATCAATACGGATATCCTGTGTTCGGCAAGTTTTTTGCCGTTTTCTTTTGCTTCAATCAATTCACGGCGGGCTTTTTCGGCCATCGAACCCTTCTTAAGCTTAATCGCATTCAGATTGACCGGAGTGGCTTCCAGTGCAAGGTTCTTCTTAAAAAGCAGGTTTCTTGCATATCCGTCATTAACCTCAACTACATCGTCCGTCTTCCCTAATCCCTTAACATCTGTAATCAGTATAACTTTCATATCAATTTATCGCACAGATCACACTGCACGAGCGCCTCCTTTGCCAGATATAATTCATGTAAAAAAATCGGGCATCCAACGCTTTCAGCAAAGGATGCCCAATAATTATAAACGCTACATACGGGAAGCGCAATAAACACGCATTCCAGATTAAGCCGTTCTGATAAATCTTACGAGTTAGTCCATTGCAAAAGGAAGAAGTGCAATGTGTCTTGCACGCTTGATTGCGATGGTAAGCTCTCTCTGATGTTTTGCGCAGTTACCAGTCATACGCTTCGGCAAAATTTTGCCGCGCTCTGAAGTAAACTTGCGAAGCTTGGAAACATCCTTGTATTCGATAAAGTCTATCTTATCTGCGCAAAATGCACATACCTTACGGCGTGTACGTCTCGGTCTCATTCCGCCGCGTCCGCCTTCGCGGTCGCCGCCAAAATCACGGCCGCCGCCGCCAGCTCTTGGGCCTCTATTTTCAGCCATATTTGTATTCTCCTTTCAAAATAATCCGTGCCTGATTTACAGGACTCCGGCGCACAAAAGTGCGATAAAATTACAGGTCAAACGGAAGTGTCGTATCGTCATCCATGGCCGGATAGAATCCGTTGTCTACAGAAGGCGCCGGAGGAGGATTCGAAGAAGCAGAAACTGAACGGGTTCCTTCGGATCCGGAAGCCTGGGCTCCGTCACGCTTGGAATCAACAAATTCAATTTCATCAACGACAACCTCAGTTACATAAACTTTCTTTCCGTCCTTGTCATCATACGAACGGCTCTGAAGATTGCCTGTAACTGCGACACGGGAACCCTTCTGGAAATACTTCCCGAGGAATTCGGCCTGCTGGCGCCATGCTACGCAGGTAATAAAATCTGCCTGACGTTCGCCGCTTGCAGTCTTAAATTTCCGGTCGACGGCAATTGTAAAACCGCAAAACGCAATCTGGCTCTGTGTTGTCTTTACTTCGGGGTCCTTGACTAATCTTCCGATAAGAATGACTTTGTTCATACTTCCACTTCCTTCTTGTGATTACGCATCAACACGGATAACGAGATATCGCAATACGCCTTCGGTAATCTTCAGAATACGCTCAATTTCTTTAGGGAAATTGGGTTCTGATGTGAAGTTGAACTGAAGGTAATAACCATCCTTCTGATCATTGATCTCGTAAGCCATACGGCGGACACCAATCGTCTCCATTGCTTCAATAGTAGCAACGGTTTCGATCTTGGCCTTGATCAGGGCGATTGTGGAAGCATAACCTTCCTCACCGAGAGCCGGGCTCAAAACAACGACTAATTCATACTTGTTTGCCATCTAAAATTCACCTCCTCCTGGACTGAACGGCTCTCGAACAATTCGAGAGCGAGGATTATCATCTAACTCGCCGCATCCTTTGCAGCACGAAAAAGGATAGCATAGGATAGCAGACTCGTCAAGTATGCGTCCGTTGCCGCATAAATATTATTATATCCATGCGCAGATCTTTCTTCACAGGTACATTGCAAATGTCTCTTTATCCTGTCCCGCAGTGCTTCATGTTCTTTGCATTCGTGTTCTTATACTCTTGCTTATGCAATCGTTCTTCCAAACCCGGGATAAAAATAGAATATCCTGTGGACCGGATATGACAATCATAGTTGGATTGAAGGCAAATTGCTATATGATATATATGATATATGCAAAAATTGAAAATTATCCGTCCGTTTTTTTACTGCAGCTGCTCTTTTCAATTCCAAGATCTGCAAGTATCGATGCCCATGCAGCATCAATCACGTCAAACAGGTACCGGGCGGTCCTTATGTATACGCCGGAATGCTGTCCAAACGGGTCAGGGACATCCGGCATGTTTATCCATGTATCGTCAAATCGCACAGATATTGATTTTTTCTCAAAATATTCGGAAAACGAATAGATTTTCCCGGTATAATCCGGAAAAAAACGTCTCAGTATCGCTGCATGTTCACGGGTTACAGCAAAAACAAGATCGTTCTCCAATATCATTTTTGCGGTTATTTTCCTCGACAGGTGTCCGGATAAATCAGCATCAAAAAGCGAGCGTACGGCAGCCTGAGCGTGAGCAGCTGCCGGACTGCCGTTCTCGGCGAAAATTCCTGCCGATGCAGCTTCAATACGGGCCGCAGTCTGTGGAAAACCGGTTTTGAAATACGGTCCCCGCTCAGAGGCCAGAACATTGAATATAGCCTCTGCCATAGGGCTCCTGCATGTATTGCCGGTGCAGACAAAAAGTACGCCGAGGTTAAGTATATCTGATGAAGTATCAAGGGGATCCAGTTCCTTTTCTTCGCCGGCAGCTTTTTCCAGCCGGTTCATATATGCCTTCTCCAGCCCCTCCCCGACAAACCCGGCAGCAAGGATATGCCCGGGTCCCGAATTATCAAGGGATCTAATCCCGTCAAAAAGCCCTCTTGCCGCACTGTCTATGTCATCGTTTTCTCCGAAAACATAGAAAAACACTCGCAGGAGCAGTGCGGAAGGAAGCTTTTCTTTCAAAAAATCAGCCTCTTCTTTGCCGCAGAAAATACCGAGTGTCTCCCGGTCTTCAGAAGAAAGGATTTCAATGGCCTTTGCAAGAAAAGTGCCGTTGCGCAATGCTTTATCAGGTGTTTCTCCCGGCATGACTATGGATAATACGGCATGCGGGGCATAATGACGGTATTTCATTCCAGGGGCCCTGGGTGTCTCGCCGTCATCCACATGCCCGCAGACGGCATCATCGCTGTCCGGTACAAAAATGCCGGATTTACGGCACGCATCTTTTATCATTTCAATGGTTACAGCACCCGGCCGTAAAATGACAGGCCACGTTCCGGTTACATCTACAACCGACGACTCCAGGCCTACTTCACAGGGCCCGCCGTCGACTATGCACGGGATTTTGCCTGCAAGGTCCTTCTCGACATGTTCGGCGCGTGTTGGCGACGGACTGCCGGAAACGTTGGCTGAAGGGGCTGCAACTGCGACTCCTGAAAGGAGAATGAGCTTTTGCGCAATCGGGTGTGACGGCATGCGTATACCGACCGTCTGAAGCCCGGCGCTGACCAGATCGGGAATCCTGTCACTTTTTTTCATAACCAGCGTAATCGGACCCGGCATAAATGCATCCATCAGGCATTTTGCCAGAGGAGTCACTTCAAGGACAAGATCCGGGATATCCGATTTTCGGGCGACGTGTACAATGAGCGGGTTGTCGGACGGGCGTCCTTTTGCCTTGAAAATTTTTGCGACTGCTTCAACATTGGTTGCGGATGCCCCCAGGCCGTATACAGTTTCCGTCGGAAATGCAACGAGCTCACCGCTAGCCAGAAGCGATGCAGGAAAAATCAGATCCTCATCCTTTTCAGGACGGATGATCCGTGTCTCCCCTTCAGGTACTTTCGGGCTTAAAAGAGGTGTATTCATTCGTCACCCTCCTGCCCCGAACCTGCACCAAGTGTATGTTTTTTGTCTGCGATAGTCAGTGCTGCAATGATCTCCCCCATATCGCCGTTCAGAATTTCTTCAAGGCGGTAAAGCGTCAGTCCGATCCGGTGATCGGTGACACGTCCCTGATGATAGTTGTACGTGCGTATCCGCTCACTTCTGTCGCCGGTACCCACCTGGGATTTGCGGTCTTTTGCAATCGCACCGTCATGAATACTGGTTTCCCGCTCCATCAGCCGGCTCATCAGAACCGCCATGGCTTTATCTTTATTCTTATGCTGGCTGCGTTCATCCTGGCACTGGGCAATAATCCCTGTCGGAATATGCGTGATCCGGATTGCGGATTCCGTACGGTTAACATGCTGGCCGCCGGCTCCCGATGCCCGGAATCGATCGATTCGAAGATCATTCGGATTTACGTCAAACTCGACCGGATCGGCCTCAGGCAGCACAGCTACAGTGACTGTTGAGGTATGCACGCGTCCGGAGGATTCCGTAACCGGCACTCTCTGCACACGGTGTACTCCGCTCTCATATTTGAACCGACTGAAGGCACCTTGTCCTTCAATCGAGAAAACAATTTCCTTATAACCGCCTATTCCTGTTTCGCTGCTGTCAATAAACTCTGTGCGCCAGCCCTGATTCTGGGCATACGTGCTGTACATCCTGAACAATACTCCGACAAAAAGCGCCGCTTCTTCCCCGCCGGCACCGGCCCTTATTTCGATAATTACCGATCTTTGGTCATTGGGATCCTGAGGGGTAAGCTTTTCCCTGATTATTTCATCAAGCTCAGCGATCCTGCTTTCCAGTAGATTCATTTCATCCCTGGCCATTTCCCTGATTTCGTCTTCTTCTGCCGTCCGGAAAATATTCTGAACATCCAGAGCTTCTTTCTGGGCGTTTACCAGTTCATGGTACAGGGTCAGGACGGGCTCGATCTCAGAGAGTTCACGGCTGAGTTTCTGGTACCTTGGCTGATCCGAAATTACAGCCGGATCCGACAGCGAAGATAGAATCTCCTCATACCGGTTGGTCATATCGTTCATGCGCTCGTCGAAGACATTCATGCTTTATTCTATTCCTTTTCTCAAATGACTTTCATATTGTGCTTAGTCTGCACGGATTATTATAGCATGACCTTTAATCTCAATGAAGATTTAGGAAAAACGTATATGGCATATCCTGTACCTTTTGCTATAATTAATCACGTATGATTGTCCCGGGTTACATTCCAGGACATAAGAGGTACATAATTATCACTCACTGAAAGGGGATACATACATGCTTAAGACACATGAAGTTGAACAAATGACTTGTATCGCAAAGGGGCCCAATCACGGATCGGCTCCGATTCCCGAAGAGGGAAAATGGGTTCAGTCCAAAGATGTCACAGACATCTCCGGATTTACGCACGGCATTGGCTGGTGCGCACCGCAGCAGGGTGCCTGCAAACTGACTCTGAACGTTAAAAAAGGTATCATCCACGAAGCCCTGGTCGAGACCATCGGCTGTACCGGAATGACACACTCTGCCGCAATGGCCGGAGAAATCCTTCCCGGCAAGACAATTCTTGAAGCACTCAACACAGACCTCGTCTGTGATGCGATCAACACGGCAATGCGCGAGCTTTTCCTGCAGATCGTATATGGCCGCACACAGTCCGCTTTCTCCGAGGGCGGTCTTCCGATCGGTTCTTCACTTGAAGATCTCGGCAAGGGGCTTCGTTCCCAGGTCGGCACGATTTTCTCCACGCTTGATAAGGGCCCCCGTTATCTTGAGCTTACAGAAGGATACATCCTGAAGCTTGCCCTTGATAAAGGTGATGAGATTACCGGATATCAGTTCCTTAAGGTCGGACCAATGATTGATCAGATCAAAAAGGGCGTTGATGCCAATGAAGCCTACAACAAGAATATCGGTACATACGGGCGTTTTGCTGATGCACCGAAGTATGTTGACCCGAGAAAAGAATAAGAGCGAGGAAAGGAGATATTATCATGGCACTTTTTGAAAGTTACGAGAGAAAAATTTCCCAGGTTAATGCCGCTCTTGCTGAATATGGCATTTCCTCAATCGAGGAGGCAAAAGCAATATGCGACGCCAAGGGAATTGACCCATATAAAATCTGCAAGGATACCCAGGCAATTGCGTTTGAGGATGCCGCCTGGTCCTATGTAGTCGGAGCCGCCATCGCCATCAAAAAAGGCTCAAAGAAGGCTGCTGAAGCAGCTGAAGCAATCGGTATCGGCCTGCAGGCTTTCTGTATTCCCGGTTCTGTTGCCGACGACCGTAAAGTTGGAATCGGACACGGCAACCTGGCCGCCATGCTTCTTCGCGAAGAAACAAAATGCTTCGCGTTCCTTGCCGGCCACGAATCCTTTGCTGCCGCTGAAGGCGCAATCCAGATTGCCCAGTCTGCAAACAAGGTCAGAAAAGAACCCCTTCGCTGCATTCTGAATGGTCTTGGCAAAGATGCTGCCTTTATCATTTCCCGTATCAACGGATTTACATATGTGCAGACTAAGTTTGACTATGCCACCGGTAAGGTAGCAATCGTCAAGGAAGTCCCTTATTCTGACGGTCCCCGTGCCAAAGTCCGCTGCTACGGCTGCGACGACGTACGTGAAGGCGTAGCCATCATGCACATGGAGGGCGTTGATGTTTCCATTACAGGAAACTCCACCAACCCGACACGCTTCCAGCACCCCGTTGCAGGCACTTACAAGAAGGAATGCATCGAGCAGGGCAAGAAGTTCTTCTCTGTTGCTTCCGGCGGCGGCACAGGCCGTACGCTTCATCCTGACAACATGGGCGCAGGTCCTGCTTCCTATGGTATGACAGATACCATGGGCCGCATGCACTCCGACGCACAGTTCGCAGGATCCTCTTCGGTTCCCGCACACGTTGAGATGATGGGCTTCATCGGCATGGGCAACAACCCCATGGTCGGCGCCACCGTCGCAGTCGCTGTTGCTGTCGAAGAAGCAGGCTGATTGTAAATCGATAGAATTATTAAGAAGTAAAAGTGCTCCGGGATCGCAGGATTCCGGAGCTTCTTTTTGCGCAACAAATGGTCAGCACAAACCAGAACCTTAAAATATAAAAATCTTTATCAATTCCTCTTGATATTACAGCAATCCATTGCTACTATTATGTCACACGATATATCGTCTCACATAATAGTCGAACAGAGGTGATGCATGTATGCCTTTTGAATCCGGTCCAATGACAGAGGCTATGTACTATGTGCTTTTAGCATTGATGAATCCCAACCACGGGTACCAGCTGATGAATTCAATAAAGGAAGTGTCGAAAGGCAGGGTCAATATGGGTCCCGGGACATTATACGGAGTTCTGTCCAGGATGCTTAATGAGGGTCTTATTATCGTTATAGATTATGATGGCCGGAGAAGAACCTATGCGATTACTCCCGAAGGCAAAGACGATCTTCTTAAAGAATATATTAGACTTATGAGTCTGGTCGAAGACGGCGAACATCTGAAGGGGGTATTGGAAGATGGGAACAAGTAAGCGAAAATTGCAGATAATGAGTCCGTACAGTATCGGTTCTTACGAGAGCTGGCTTTCCGATCAGGCAGCCCGTGGACTCTTTGTGAAAAAATTCGGATTTACGCGCTGCACATTTGAGAAGGCAGAGCCGGCCCGCATGGAATACCGTATAGACATTTCAAAAGAATCGGTATCTGCTGAACGCAAGGCCATGTATGAAGACTGCGGCTGGAAATATATCGGAAGCTGCAAATGGGCGCATATTTTTGGTGCGGCGGAAGGCACATATTCCGCAGAGATCCATACGGATGTTAAGGAACAGGGATTCACACTTGCTGACCTTACCCGGACGCTGACTATTCTACTTCCATTAATAGTAATTATGGTGGCTTTTGAAATCGCTCTTTGCGGATATATGCTGTTCATGAACGGCACGCCATTTCTGAATATGATTTCAGAGGGTTATGCTTTTATGTGCATGGTTTTTGCTGTGCTTCTCGCTTTTGTTGTGTTTCTGAAACAATTCTTCGATATCCGTGCGTTGAAGAAGTCGCTGTTTTCAGGCAAAGCGATTAATCATCATGAATCATGGAAAAAACACAAATACTATACCCTTGCAATTACTCTGGTCGCACTGACTATCATTTGTATCAGTCTGTTAGACTCTGGTTTTAACACCATTCATATTATTCGTGCTGTTACTGGTTCCTCATGGTCAACTATGACAGCGCAGACGAAATTGCCCTGTCTGCAATTAAGTGATCTTGAGAATCTGGATAACGCTGTCACCGGCAAAGAATTCTCCGATCAGCTCCACGCTGCATATGAGGATGGCAGTGTTGACGACATTCCCGGCGATACACTGATTTGGGATAGCGGCGTAAAGACAGAAGGAAACCTGCTGGCAATGACACAGTTCAAAGTCAAAGAAACCGCAGGGACTCGTGATGGATTATACGACTCCGGGTTGGATACCCAATACTACAAGCTGACTTTTGCCGGCATGGCAGACGGGATGCTTCACGATCTTATGAAAAAAAATCTTTATACATATACCGAAGAAATGATGCTGGATGTTAATATTAAGAAAATGGATTTCGATGGACTGGATATCGTATATACAGCGAAAGCTCAAGGTTCAATATTCATCTTCGCGAGCAAAGGCAATATCGTGGTCAGTATGCAATACTATGGAACAAAAAGCGAGCCCGAATTGATAGCGGCCCTGGCTAAAAAGCTGAACGAAAATATGTGAACGCAAAGAAAGTGATGCGCATTTTTTGAATTGCAGCAATAAATGAAAATCAAAAGGGCATCTGTCTGCTGGATTTTAAAAAGGCAATTTTAGAGGCTAACCGTTCTTCTGCTCTTTTTCAGGGTGCCTCTCTGCTCTTTTTTCAGCCTTTCTTTCCGTGGCTTTTTCCGGAGGATTGAGCATGTCCAGAATTTTCTGAGTCATCATGATCCGGACCCTGGCTTCAAGCGCCATGCGAAGGGCCATAAGGGCCAGTTCCTGATGATAAGCATCCTGAACCGACTGACCGGATTCTACGGAAACCGGTGCAGAAAGAAGTTCAGCCAGACGCGGCGAAAGGTCCGCACGGCTGTCTTCCAGGGCGGTTTCCTGGGTACGCAGGAAAAAGTCATATATCTCACGGTCATCCTTCCGGATATGCGTATATTTCAAAAGCGCCGATAAGTCAGATATCGAGAGTACCGGCTTTAAGGAGCAAAGGATCGACAGAAGGGCAAGGTGTCCCTGTGTGTATTTTTTATCCGTGGCACGAGGAAGAAGCCCGTCTTTGGTGTAGTTGTTGATCATTGGCTGTGTCAGAAGCCTGTCCTCATCGGATCTTCTGTAAAAAGCCAGCTGCCGGTCCATAAGTGTCAGCACCTGATCCATATACAGACCGATATCCGGCAGGCGGTTCCATTCCATAAGTTCCGTATCGGACAAAGAAGCAAGCCATCCCTGAAGATCCTCCACGGAAGACTTCATTAATGCAGTATCGGAGGCAGCCGGGGCTGCTTTCTCGTTTTCTTTACTATGATTCTCGCTTTTTGACATAAGATCAACTCCCTCGCGTACCAAAATTCAGCCTGATCATATCACAATGTCTCGTTTGTGTCTTTAGATGGAACAACAAGCGTGCAGGATTTTTCGAGAACTCTCCTGGATACGATCATCATATGTCCGCACGTCTGGCAGGATAAGGAAATGTCCGCTCCGACGCGCCGGATCTCCCATGTCTTTCCGCCGCACGGATGAGCCTTGCGTAAAGTTACGATATCCCCTTTATTAAACGGATAGAGGAAATATAATCCTGCCATTTATCTGCACTCTCCTTCTCGTGGTATGTTGCAGCCGTTCTGTGCAATGGTCACCCTCGGCTGACCGCCGTAATCCCTGAAGCACATCACATTTGCAAATCCATTTTCCCTGCATAATGCAGGAACACTTTCTCCCTGGTCATATCCGTGCTCAAAAACAAGCCATCCTCCGGGCTTCAGGAACATGTGGCAGCCGCGAAGGATACGCCGGTAGAAAATAAGACCGTCATCCCCGCCTGAAAGAGCCAGTTCCGGTTCATAGTCAATAACCTCCGGCATAAGAGTCTCCATATCACTGGCTGTTATGTAAGGGGGATTCGACAGAATCAAGTCGGCCTTTTTATCTTCCCACAATTCTGCAGCAATAGCGGTTGAGGGGAAAATATCACATCTGCAGAGGGTAAGAATCTCACGGACATGGTGAAAATACATGTTGTCTTTTGCATAATATATAGCATCTTCTGAAATATCGGTCATAATTCCGCTGACACGTCCCTTTTTGTCAATTATATCCATGGCAAGGGAAATTCCAAGGCAGCCGGTACCGGTGCACAGGTCCATAAAACGCAGGGCATCATCTTCATTATGACCCAGGCTCAGTAACGGAGGATTGGCATCACAGCACTGTACCCAGGGCATCGGCAAATACCCGAAGAGTGCCAGGGACACCTCTACAACAAGTTCACTGTCCTGCCTGGGAATAAGGACGCCCGGACCGACATGGATAGTATTGCCCCAGAAACAGGTTGTCCCGAGTATATAGGCGAGAGGCTCCCTCTCAAGTCTTCTCAGAAGGATGTCTTCAAGGTGCCTGATATTATCATGTGAAAGAAAATCCTCCATCGTTTCGGAGGCACGCGAGATGAAATAGGGGCGGTTCTTCCCGGTTACCAGAGACAGCCAAAGATAAAGCTCAGATTTCGGAGCTTCAACTCCCGCTCTTTGCATGATGGCGGGGGTGCTCTGCAGCCAGTCAGAAAGAATCACCAATTATCCTCGCTTTGATTTTCGGGAAGAACAGCCTGCATGGCCGCTATGGCAACTTCAATCATGCTGTCGTCCGGTTCGCGTGTGGTAAACCGCTGCATCCACATACCGGGCTTTGATACCGCACGGCACACCGCAAGGTTATCGTGCTTGCCGGTAAAGTGAATAATTTCATATGCAATTCCGGCAACCAGCGGTACAAACGCAAGTCGGATGAGCGCATTCAGCCACATGTAATTCACACTGATAAAAATACCAACGACACAAAAAACTAAGATGGAGACAATCACCACTATAAAGAGAAACGCTGTACCGCATCTTGGGTGGAAACGGCCGTATTTGCGGACATTCTCGACGGTAAGAGGTTCACCTGCCTCATAGCATGCAATTGTCTTATGTTCGGCGCCATGGTACATCCAGACGCGGGCAATATCTTTAATACGCGAAGTCAGCGCCAGGTATCCGACAAAAATCGCAATACGAAGTATTCCCTCAAGCAGGTTCTGGGTTAATTTGACTGACAGCAAATCTATCTGGCTGGCCGGTATCCAGAGTGAAATAAGGTCTACAATAAGTCTCGGAAGCAGGATGAAGAGGACAATACTGAAAAGTATTCCGACAACTGCAGAAAGAATAATCATCAGATTCATATTCTTCTCCAGGAAGGAATCCAGTCGGCTGGCCTTTGCCTGCATTTTAGGAGGTTCAGCGGCTGATCTCGCCTGTGTTGCAATACTGGCCAGGCGCTCTTCATCAGTAAGGGCCTCTGCTGTCTCCCCGTCTGCATCATGAATCAAAGGCTGGATCTGGGCAGCATCCGGGAGCGATACCCCTTCCTGGGCGGCAGGCGCAGTCACAGCAGGGTCTTCCGAAAGCTCAGCGGACTTCATCATGGCTCCCGTCCCTGTTATCAGCTGTCGAAACAGCCGTATCGAACCTCTGATGAACGGAACTTTTTCGAAAAATATCATTTTCCTGCCCTGGGAGATTTCTTCAACAATGATCGAACCGTCTGCTTTGCGTATTGCCATGGCAATACGCCTTGGACCCACCATCATCAGGCCTTCTATGAGAGCCTGACCCCCGATGGATGTCCGCTTAACTTCCGGTACGGCGGAAGCCCTGCTGTGTATTTTATGTGCTGAAATTTCATTTATAGTATTCTCCCCGACAGAGCCATTATTGTTTGTCATTTTGTTTCCCCTTTAATTTATGCGATTAGATACCATTCTAGCAGATTTTCACAAAAAAAGAAAAAGAGAGATGACGAATCATCTCTCTTATGTTCTGCCTGATCAAAATCAGAATTACTTATTCTGATCCATTCTCTTCTTGAACTTGTCTACACGGCCGCCGGCATCAATAAGCTTCTGCTTGCCTGTGTAGAAAGGATGGCACTTCGAGCAGATATCTATATGAAGGCTGCTCTTCGTGGAAGTGGTCTCAAATGTCTCGCCGCAGGCGCACTTTACAGTGACTTTTGTGGTCTTAGGATGTATTCCGTCTTTCATTGTGTTTCACCTCTCATCAAAAGGTCGGCGCGTATTCTGCAATGCCTGAACACTTAGATACGTATGCCAAACCGGATTTATATGTGCAATGTGTATGCTACTACATTCTCGTAACTGTGTCAAAGGTTATTTTCCGTTTCCGTTGCCCATACCGCCGCTTGACGTATTTGTCGAGTTGCCGGCCGGCCTTGTTCCGCGCATGGCGTCAAAAGTAGCCTTATCATTGAACGAAATATTAACGGACTGGATAAACTGGTTGTTCGTGGTCGTCTTCAGGAGCAGGTTGATGATCATCTCTGTGACAGCCGTTGTATCAAGCTGCCCAAAAGCCTTGCGTATTGTCCACACGGCATCCAGTTCTACCGGTGTCATCAGGAGCTCTTCATGACGCGTACCGGACTTGTTAATGTCAATAGCCGGGAAAATGCGCTTTTCGGAAAGCTTTCTGTCCAGGCAGACTTCCATATTGCCCGTACCCTTGAATTCTTCGAAAATAACTTCATCCATACGTGATCCCGTATCGACGAGCGATGTCGCAACAATTGTCAGACTGCCGCCGCCTTCTATATTCCTTGCGGCTCCGAAGAAGCGTTTAGGTCCATAGAGCGCACCCGGATCAAGCCCTCCGGACAGCGTCCTTCCGGTAGGATTGATCGTGAGGTTATACGCACGTGCGAGGCGGGTCATGGAATCGAGGAGAATAACAACATCCTGTCCAAGTTCAACGAGGCGTTCGGCACGTTCAAGTACAAGCTCAACAATGCGGACGTGGTTCTCCGGCGTCTTATCAAATGTGGAATAAACAACCTCCCCGTTAATCGAACGCTGCATATCCGTTACTTCTTCAGGACGTTCATCGATCAGAAGCACAATAAGCTTGGAATCAGGGTTGTTGATGGAAATAGCATTGGCTATTTTCTGAAGAAGGATAGTCTTACCGGCTTTGGGCGGGGAAACAATCATTCCCCTCTGTCCTTTGCCGATTGGTGCCACAAGATCGATGATTCGGGTAGACAACTCGGTTTTGTCTGTCTCAAGGATGTATTTTTCGTCCGGATAAATCGGAGTGAGACGGTCAAAATGGACACGACGCAGCATTTTTTCGGGGGGCAGCCCGTTGACTTCCTTAATATACTGGAGTGACTGGTAACGATCCGAATCCCTTTTGGGACGGCATGGTCCGGTTACATAATCTCCGACACGCAGACCGAATCTGCGGACATACTGGGCTGGTACATAGATGTCGTTTAAGCCCTGCAGATAATTTTCTCTTCTAAGAAACCCATATCCTTCCGACATGAGTTCCAGAACACCGGAAAGCATTTCCTGCGGCTGTTCCTTGGGACGGAGCGTTCTTGCATGGTGGGATCCAAACTCGGTATGTTCTCCGGAAGCAGCAGACGACCCGGATGTCTCAGGATATTCCTTCTGATCTGTTGAAGATCTCTGGAAATCATCGTCCTGCCCGTTTTCATCCTGCAGATCCTGACCCTGCGAAGAAAATTCTTCATCTTTGGGCTTAATGATTACCGAATGCCTTTTGGTACGGCCGATATGGTGTGCCTGATCCGCAGGTGTATTGGCAGGTGTGTGTGCAGGTGCTGCTTTAGGTGCTGCTTTAGATACCGCCGCAGGTGCCGGTTCCGCTGATTCAGCCTCAGCAGGAGGGGTCAACGGCTGGACAGGTGCGGAATGCTCCCATACGGGAACGGTCTGCTGTATCCATTGTTCGGAAGGCTCGGAATATGCACTTTTCCGGGAAATATCGTCTTCACTCGAATCAAATTCGACTTCCAGGCTGATAACCTCTTCAGGGTCGAGTTCCTCCTGCCTGATAATTTCCTTGCGGGTCATTACTTTTTCGGAAGTTACAGGTTCCGGCACCGTCGTATCGTCCTGCATCTCCACGGCAGCTTTTTTCGGACGTCCGCGCCTTTTCTTCAGCACTGGCTCTGCCTCTTCGGGCAAATCCGTTGATACGGGGATATCTGCTTCCTTTGCATCAGATATAGCAGATAAACTGTCGGAAGATATATCGGCTGTCCTGGAAGGTTCGAATTTTTCTTCCGATACCAGAAGAAGATCCATCTCCGGCACTTCCACTTCCTTACTTGGTGACTCGGCCAAAGGTTTCTTCGCAGGTTTTGAAATTTTTGATTTTGCTGCGGCAGCAGGTTTTTTTAAAGCGTCTCTAATCTCGGTTTTAACCAAAGCTTTAACCGCAACTTTATCCTCGGCTTTATCCGCAGCTTTATCCTCGGCTTTAATTGCAGATTTAACTGCCGGTTTGACTGCAGATTTGACTGTCGGTTTGACTGCAGAAATAACGGCAGGCTGCTTTGCTTCCTTTTCCGGTATTTCCACTGCAGGTATTTCCGCTGCTTTAACCGGAGCTGCTTCAGATGCTGTCCTGCTTTTCCGATCCTGTTCCTGTAGAAATTCAATCAGTTCCGGCTTTGTCATGCGGTTGGCTTTCTCTTCTGTGAGAATGCCGAACAAGGATGCAATAGCCACAAGATCGTTCTTTTTCTTTTGGGAAAAATTGTCGGTTGGCTCCATTCTTTCACCTCGGTATAAAAATTTAGAAATGGGATAATATATGAATCTATGCAAATAAAACAGCAAACAGCTAGTTTTATGCCTGACATCAAACTTTCAAAAATAAAAACTGGATTGAAATTGAATAATTTCTACGAAGCAATTACTACTATGATACTTGTGAAAGAGTTTTTGCAGACGCAGTATTCTCGAATCATTCGGCAAAATGCCTATGGAATATTTTAACCTTTCACGGAGATCACAATATCTTTTTAACGTTGCTATTATAGAACGCGAGACCCGCCCGCGTCAAGGCAAAACAGACTGTTTACGGCTTATTTGATTAAATGTTGAAAAAAAACAAAGAATACCTCCTGTTTTTCCTGTCCAGCTCTATTCAACAGATTTCAGTGACTCAACCATACTGATTTTTCTCAGGCAAAAATGCATGACAACATTAACGAGCAGTGAAAACAGTAAAGTCAGGGCGAAGGATATCAGAAAGCTTACCGGGGCAATGTCACGGCCGAACATAATCATGTCAATTTCCGCTGTCCGGACAACAAATCCGTGCAGGAAAACACCCAGGACAAGTCCGAGACCGGCACCCAGGATTGTAATTATGGCATTTTCCCGGAAGACATACGTCGACACCTCCATGTCATAGAATCCGAGCACCTTAATCGTCGCTATCTCCCTCACCCGTTCATTAATGTTGATATTTGTCAGATTGTACAGCACAACCATGGCCAGCGCGAAGGCTGACATTATGAGTACCAGGATGACATAGTTCAGGCTTGTAAAAACATTACTGAAGTTCCCTTTTATAAGTGGTACAAAAATTGTCCCGGCAATATTGGACTGGCTCATCAGAGTATGCTTGAAATCGTCGATTGCCCCTGCGGAGTTATCAGTAAGCTTGGCAAATGCCGTAGTAACCGGGGCATGACTGCCGTAAAGCTCTTCATACAGTGCAGGTGTCATATAAATATAGTGGTAAATATAGTTCTCACAAATTCCTAAAACCGTCACGCTGATATCCTTATCGTCTATTCCCCGGAGTGTAATTTTGTCGCCTACACTTACGTTATTGAGGTAGGCCAGTTTCTCGGTAAGAATAACGCCGGCATTAGAAAAAGGTATAGCCTCTTTGCCGACCCGCTTGTGAAGATCAGCATAGGAAAGGAAATCCACAGTATCTTCGGGTACAATGAGCGTTGCCTGAATGGTATCCGCCTTCTTTGAGGAACCAGCCTTTACAGCCTGCGCACTGACAGGGGTGATACTTTTTATCTCGCTGGAATCAGCCAGCCAGGAATATGTCTTGTCTGTCTTCAGATCCTCTATTTTGTTTGAAAATACGATCTGAAGATCATATTTCATAATCCCCCCGTATTGTTTGTCCACAAGTCCGGTTATGGAATCCTTAAGCCCGAATCCTGTCAGAATCAGCGCGGTACATCCGGCAATACCAATTACCGTCATAAAAAACCGCTTCTTATAGCGGAAAAGATTCCTTGCAGTAACCTTTTCAATAAAGCCCATCCGTTTCCAGATAAAATGAATTTTTTCAAGGAAAACACGTTTTCCGATCTTCGGTGCTTTCGGGCGCATCAGTGTCGCCGGGGTCGCGTGAAGTGAAGAAAGAATGGAAAAAAGTGCAGCAAGGGATGTACAGACAACTGCTGTCAGCAAGGTGATCCATGCCAGTTCCATACGAAACGGCGGATGAATCGGCGGAAGCCGGTTCACAATCAGATATGCATTGTATATGACGCGGGGAAACAGCTGGAAACCTGTTAAAAGTCCCGCAATACCGCCAAGGACGCTGGCCAGAGCGGCATAAGAGGTGTATTTCATAGCTATGGAACGCCGCGGATATCCGAGCGCTTTAAGTGAACCTATCTGCGTGCGTTCTTCATCCACCATGCGCGTCATGGTTGTCAGGCTGACCAGGGCGGCAACACCAAAGAAAAAAAACGGGAAAACGGATGCTATCGCATCCATCCTTGCCGCATCATCCTTAAACTCTGTGTAACCGGAATTTTTGGTGCGGTCGATGTAGTACCAGGTATTTGTTACTTTCCCGAGTGCTGCCTGTGCGGCAGTGATTTGTTCCTGTGTCGGTGATGTCTTCAAGAACTCACTTTTACGGGCAGATATCACTTCATCTTTTCGAACGGTGCTTTGCCCGGCGCCTGTCAATTTGATATCGGAAAGTACTTTATCAACAAGGTTTGTATATTCATCGCTGTAAGAAGCAAGTTCTTTTGCCCCCGCAGCAGTTACATAGACATCCGTATATATATTGCCCGAAAACGCTTCCGGCAGGACAAATATATTGTAATCCGGTTCTTTACTTCCGAGTGAGCTTGCCGCCCATGAAAAAGATATATACATAGATGAATCTATTGTCCCGACAATTGTATATGTATGGTTGGACAGAAGCGACGTTGCAGTATCGGTATCTTCCAGTGTGAAGGTTTGGCCGATCGTATAATCGTTCTTTTTTATGGCGCCCTGGTCAATCACACACTCGCTGCCGTTCTGCGGAAGCCGGCCGCTTACGAGAGTAAGCTTGTTGAGCTGCGCCCATTTATCGCCGGCTGAAATAGACTGTACCTGGATATTCTGGCTTTCTCCCTGATTTATAGTTGTAAGAGTCGTCCGGTAGGATGGCATGACAAGGGAGACTCCTTCAGTAGATGCTATTTTATCAATGTTTTCCGCGGAAAAGCCAAGCTCGGAGACCAGATGCAGATCCATCAAATCAGTATTATCATAATATGCGTCGGCTGCATCCTTCATATCAGGTCCGGTCGCTTTAATTCCCGCAAAGAAACCGCAGCCCAAAGCTACAATCATAAAAATGGATATAAAACGACCCATGCTCCCGGTAACTGCACGGAACAGGTCCTTACGCATTGTCCGTTTCATGGGTCACCACTCAATTCTTTCGACCGGCAGCGGATGATCATTTTTCAAAATCTGCGCAACAGTCCCGTTCTTCATACGGATTACACGGTCTGCCATGGGAGTAATCGCAATATTGTGAGTAATGATTATCACTGTCATCTTTGCTTCTCTGGACATTTCCTGAAGAAGCTTCAGGATAGCCTTTCCGGTGTTGTCGTCAAGAGCGCCGGTAGGTTCATCGCACAGGAGTATTTTAGGATTTCTGGCAATTGCGCGTGCAATAGCAACCCTCTGCTGCTCCCCGCCGGAAAGCTGGGAAGGAAAGTTATTCATGCGGTCGGACAGGCCAACCAGTCCAAGTACCTCAGTGGGGGACATCGGATTCCTGCAGATCTCCGTTGCGAGCTCCACATTTTCCCTTGCGGTAAGATTCTGAATCAAATTGTAGAACTGAAAAACAAAGCCGACATCTTCGCGCCTGTAAGTCGTAAGCTGCCGGTGATTGTAATGGCTGATCAATTTACCGTCGAGGAACACTTCGCCCTCGTCACAGGAATCCATTCCTCCGAGAATATTGAGAATCGTGGTTTTCCCTGCACCGCTCGGGCCGGTAATAACCGCCAACTCTCCCTTTTCCACAGCAAAATTAACGTTCGCCGCTGCGGCAATTGTTATTTCACCCATATTGTAGTGCTTGCCGACATTTTTAAGTTCAATGTAGCTCATTCGTCTGCCTCCCGTAATTTGGGAAACTTATCAATCTGTCACCCAAGCGGGAAACGTCTTTTATGCATCACCCAACGCTGCAAATTTATCCATCATGTTTAATGCTTTTCCCGTTCCGATAGCAACACAGCTGATCGCATCATCGGCAACAAATACATCGATGCCGATCTTTGTAGCAAGCATCCTGTCCAGACCGTAAAGAAGAGCCCCTCCTCCGGTCATGACAATGCCGCGCTGGCTGATATCCGCCATCAATTCCGGCGGAGTGCGTTCAAGAACAGAGTGAACCGCTTCAAAAATCTGTGCAACCGGCTCTTCAAGAGCTTCGAGCATTTCTGTTGAGGAGACAGTGACCGTAGCAGGAAGACCTGTAATCAGGTTTCTGCCGCGGACATCCATCGTGGCCTCTTCTTCCCGCGGGTATGCGCAGCCGATTTGAATTTTGATTTCTTCAGCTGTCCGCTCGCCGATCAGCACATTGTGCTTTCTTCTGACATGCTTGACAATGGCCTCATCAAAACGATCTCCGGCAACCTTCAGGGAATAGTCCACAACAGGCTCGCACAGTGAAATCACAGAAATATCCGTCGTCCCTCCACCGATATCAACGATCATCGACCCGCATGCCTTTGTGATGTCGATACCTGCACCGATAGCAGCAGCAATCGGTTCGCGAATCAGGAATACATCTTTGGCTCCTGCATGACGGCATGCATCCTCAACAGCTTTCTGTTCAACAGGTGTAATGACGGAAGGAACACAAACCACAATTGTCGGTTTGAAGTACGTTGCGCGCAGCCCATGGCATACACGTCCGATAAACGCTTTGAGCATGACTTCCGTAACTTTAAAATCAGAAATAACACCATCACGTAGCGGACGGATAGCCTCGACTACACCCGGAGTTCTTCCAAGCATAAGACTTGCGCTCTCACCTACAGCCAGAACCTTACCAGTTTTTGTATTAACAGCTACAACCGATGGCTCATTAAGAACAACACCTTTACCTCTTACATATATCAAAACACTACAGGTACCCAAATCGATACCAATGTCCATACCAAGTCCCATTTCAATCTCCTTAGAATTACCAATGAATTTGCAAACAAAGCAGCAACACTAATGATACAATAAAAAGAAGGGTGATTCAATTGTTAAGCATATCAAATCGTTTAATTACTCAAGTTCATACCAAAAATCGTTCTGAAGACCCTATTAGAACATACAGAAGATCAATTGGGGATCATACTGTGAAGAAAATTCTTGCATGTATTTTTATGGTAATTGGTCATATCGGGATGTACTACGCAGACAGGCTTCCGCCCATGGTTTCACTTACCCTGCGTATACTGGGCAGCCTTTCCCTGCCGCTCTTCGCCTATTCCTTAGCAATGGGTTTTTTGAAGACCCGAAACGCAGGCAATTACTTTCTGCGGCTCTTGAGCTGTGCACTTGTGACGCAGGCAATCCTATATGTATTTTTGCCGCTTTCCGGCTTACCGATATTCTCTGTCCCGTTGAACGCCGTTTTTACTATTGTTTGTGCTTTCGGCCTGATATACGGCTGCGAACTGCTTTTTTCGATACCACTGGACCGCATAGGGTCCCTTCATTTAATTGAGGAGAACGCCCAGACCCACTCGGACCGGTATGATGTCAGGATCGGCAGCGGCCGCACTGCTGCCGATACAGGACCGGGCGTGTATATACCGCAAATCCAGCCGGCCGCCTTGTTTTGTCTGGCTCTCGGACTTATCGTGGCCTCTGTGCTTCTTTCAGTCTTTCTTAACATGGAATTTGGCGTCTTTGGAGTATTAACGGTCCTCATATTCTATTTGATCGAAAAATGCGTAACAAAAAACCAGACATCGTGGATCTTTTTTGGTTTCCTGGCTCTTGATCTTTTATATATTCTCATTTATTACGCGATTACACGAACGATAAGTGTTAACGGAGCCAGCATTGCCTCCGTCTTTTTATGCGGTCTTCCCTCCAGAAAAATCCGGCCGCCGCGTGCCGTCCAGTATGCCTTCTATGCGTTTTATCCGCTGCATATACTGGCACTGCTGCTTATTCGCATAATATTGTGAGTGGACCTGTTACTTTCGCTCCCATGTCCTCGGCTCTCTTGGGCTCGCGCCCTGCGAATGTCGCCTCGACAAACAGGGCCTCTTCCCTGCATGCCCTTCGGGATCACATACAGATTGATACTTCCCGGAAAAAGCATAATTCCGCGGCGCGAAGCGCCTTCCCGGGAAACGGCAATGCCCTTTCCAGCGACATTCGATGGGCGTTAGCCCAAGAGAGCGAAAAAACACTTTCTTTGTTCAAATTTTAATGTCCCGTCTCTGGTAAAAGTGATATGCGCAGTAGATGAGTGCCGCGATTATTATGACGGATATCACCGGGTAGATCGGGTTATAGCTTCTTTTAAAGATATCTTTTGCATCATAGTATTTGAAGAAGGAAAGGTTCTTGAGGAAGTCAAGTTTTACGATTATATCGGCGATGACGGCCAGAAGATACATGACCATCATTACGGATGTAGCGGCAGCGACGGATCTTTTCGGGTTTTTGAAAATGCCGGCAAAGAATGCACCGACGGAGAGGAAAAGCAGCTGTATCATAGCAAAGGAGGCCATGAGCTTCGTAAGGTCCGATGCGAATGAGGTGTTTTTTGTATAGTATGAAAGTATCCCATAGGCCGACCCGTATGTTACCAGAAAGAATATCGCGAGTAGTGTGAGCGCTGCTAGCAGCTTCGCTGTCATGATGCGGGCGCGGGATACGGGCTTGACCAGCAGGAACTCCGCTGTCTTGTCGCGCTCTTCTTTTGAAATGATGCCGGATCCAAGCATGGCGGCCTGAATCGCGGCCATAAAGAGGATATACATAAAGAGAATCGCAAAAAACTCCACTGCTATTGTCAGGTCGAACACGCCGACCCCGAACAGATTCTGCAGGGATTGCGGCATCTCTTTCATAAGCTTATTCATACTGTCGTCTCCGGCTGCCGCGCCCGCGGAATATTTACCCATACCGGCGATGATCAGGAAAAACATTCCGATGCACCAGATTAGCAGGGATTTCCGATGGGCTTTGAGCTCCCGCCTGTATATATTCATATCGTTGCCTCCTCAGACCGAATGTACGTCTTTTTTGCAGAACCAGACATAACTTGCCAGAACACTGACAATGACAATGACAATGCCCGTTATCAGATACGCCGTCTCGTAGGATCCGTTTTTGATAATGTTCTCCGGTTTGAAGTACTGAAAAGGAGTCAAAAAGCGAAGCTTATCGCTTTCGGATGTTACGGCGAAAGCAGACAGCGCATAGAAAAAGAAAACAATACTAAGGGATACGGGAAGCACGGCTTTTATTTTACGGGCGGTAACAGATACAAGAAGGCCGATTGAATAAAATATTATCTGTGAAAAAAAGATTGTTACACTGAGAAGAATGTATTTTCGGACATCAAAATCTTCGCTGGCAAACGCGCGAATAATGAAGCCGATGAAGATCGAGTAGAAAAGTCCTGTCATGGCAAGAAGAGCAACGGATGCCGAAATCTTGGCATGCAGGATTCCTCTGCGCGAAATAGGTTTGGTTAAAAGGAAATCCGCTGTCTTATCCCGTGTTTCTTTGGATACGATACCCACGCCTAGATTCATGGCCTGGATCGCTCCGCTGAGTACCACAAAAGTTAAGGCAAAGGAATAGTACCCCAGGGGTGTCGAAAAAGTCTCGCTGACAATTCCCATCACTGCCTTAAGGGTCGGCGGGAAGTTGTCCATCAGCTTCAAAAAAGTCTTCATATCCGTCTGGATGATCGGTAAAAAGGACATGAAGATAAGACCGAGGGTACACAAAACCAGCATCCAAAGGATGGCTGTTTTGACGTTCATTTTGAATTCCTGTCTGAAAACGTTCATGCTCCTACACCTCCTTCGAGTAGTAGTGCAGGAATATTTCCTCCAGGTCGGGTTCGTCGGCCCACAGGTTTATAAGACGCCAGCCGGCAAGCCTGGCAATGATCAGATTGATGTCGCCGCGGTAGATGAAGCTGTAGGTGTTGTCTTCAATCTTCAAATCACTGACACCATCAATCCGGAATGCATCGTCGGGCAGTTTATCCCGTGTTTCGATTTTGAAACGCTTATAGCTGGTCTCCTGCAAAGTCGAGATTTTCTCGAGCTTTATTATATTCCCGTCTTTAATGATGGCTACCCTGCTGCAGATTCGCTGAACCTCATTCAGGATATGCGATGACATCAGAATCGTCGCTCCGCGCCTGTTCTCTTCACGGATCAGATCAAAAAAGATCTGCTGCATCAGCGGGTCAAGCCCGAGGGTCGGTTCGTCCAGGATAATAAGGTCAGGCGAATGCAGAAGCCCCTGCACGATGCCGACTTTTTTCTTGTTGCCGAAGGACAGGTCCTCAATTTTGCGGTTCAGGTCGAGGTCAAGGCGGCCCGAAAGTTCCTTCATTCTCTGGCTGCAGTCTTTTTTGTAAAAGGAAGCTGAATAGTTCAGCAGGTCCTTAACTTTCATACCGTCATAATAAAATACTTCACTTGGAAGATAACCGACTCTTTTAGCGATCTCAGGCGCATCCTTGATACAGTCCATCCCAAAGATCGACGCACTGCCGGATGTCGGATAGATCAGCGCGAGAAGTGTGCGGATTGTCGTCGATTTACCGGCGCCGTTCGGGCCGATGAACCCGAATATCTCACCTTCTTCGACATCAAATGATACATCGACAATTCCCCTGGATTTTCCGTAAAATTTTGTGAGATTATGAATTTCGATTGTATTGGGCATACTTGAATTCCCTCCCTCAATACGGCATAACAGCATGTTTTGGTAATAATATGAGATTACCACTTTTCGAAGTTGTTTCTTTTGTTTTTATAATTTTTTTTTGCCTTGCCCCGGTTTTCGGACGCCATGCGGTCCGGATACGCCTTGTGCAGGTATATTTTGTCTTCCCCATCTGCTATAATTCTTTGTTGAGACTTAATTACTTCACGTAAAGAGAGGCGATGAACTCATGGCATATTCGGTTGAAATCGATAGAAAATGGCAGAAAAAATGGGAAGAGACCGGTCTGTATTCTTTTGATCCGGACAGGGAAGGCGAGAAGCTATACTGTCTCGAGATGTTTTCTTACCCGTCCGGAGCCAATCTTCACTTGGGTCACTGGTATAATTATTCACTTACCGATTCCTGGTCCCGCATGAAAAGAATGCAGGGATATAACGTCTTCCATCCTATGGGTTTTGATGCGTTCGGCCTCCCGGCTGAAAACTATGCAATCAAGACGGGCATCCACCCGATGGATTCCACGCTGTCCAATATAAAGACAATGGAAAAGCAGCTCAAGGAAATGGGCGCTACCTACGACTGGAAATACGAACTTGCTACCTGTATGCCGGATTATTATCGCTGGAACCAGTGGATTTTCCTGCGCCTTCTTGAAAAAGGTCTTGCCTACCGTAAAAATGCACCGGTAAACTGGTGCCCGAAATGCAGCACAGTCCTTGCCAATGAGCAGGTCGTTGACGGCGCCTGCGAGAGATGCGGCAGTGAAGTCATACGCAAGAATATGACACAGTGGTTTTTTGCCATAACAAAATATGCACAGGAACTTCTGGACTGCCTCCCTGCACTCGACTGGCCTGAAAAAACCAAGAAGATCCAGACCAACTGGATAGGCCGTTCGGAAGGTTCGCAGATTTCTTTTTACTGTGAAAAAGGCGGACAGCTTATGCTGGCCGAAGATAGTTCACCGATGAAGCTCGATGTCTTTACAACCCGGGCCGATACGCTGATGGGCGTCACCTATGTCGTCGTCGCCCCTGAATCCGAACTGTGCGACCGCCTGACAACCGCCGAATGCCGTAAGGCTGTATCGGAGTATCAGGATTTCACAAAGAAGGCTACCGAAATTGACCGCATGTCCACCACTCGCGAGAAAACCGGTGTATTTACAGGATCCTACGCTATCCACCCGCTTACCGGGCATAAGGTCCCGATCTGGGCTGCCGACTATGTCATCGCCGGTTACGGCACGGGCATTGTCATGGCTGTTCCGGGCCACGACGAGCGTGACTTCGATTTTGCAAAGAAATTCGGTCTCGAGATCCTCCGGGTTATCGCCTCAGCCCCGGATGCCCAGGATGATCTTCCTTTCTGCACCAAAGGTGTCCTTGTCCATTCCGGCGAATTCAACGGCCTGGATTTCAAAGATGCCATGACAGCGATTATCGGGAAGCTCTCCTCAATCGGCATGGGTGAACTCAAAATCAATTTCCGTCTGCGCGACTGGCTGATTTCCCGTCAGCGTTACTGGGGCACGCCGATTCCGATCGTGCACTGCCCTCACTGCGGCGTCGTACCTGTTCCGGACGACCAGCTGCCCGTCCTTCTCCCGTATGATGTGGAATTCAGGCCGGACGGAGAGTCGCCTCTTGCAAAAAGCGCCGAGTTCATCAATACAACATGTCCAAAATGCGGCGCCCCTGCCAAACGCGAAGCCGATACAATGGACACATTTGTCGACTCATCATGGTATGAGCTCCGGTATCCGGACAACAAAAACGACAAGGCCCCTTTCGACAAGGACCTCATCAACCACATGTGCCCTGTCGATAAATATGTCGGCGGACCTGAGCATGCCGCGATGCATCTTTTATATGCCCGCTTTGTATGCAAAGCTCTTCGTGATATGGGTCTACTGGACTTCGATGAACCTTTCAAATCCCTTGTGCACCAGGGCATTATACTGGGACCCGACGGCAACCGGATGTCCAAATCCAAGGGCAATACCGTCGCCCCGGATCAATATGTCAACAAATACGGTTCCGATGTGTTCCGCACCTATCTTGCTTTCGGATTCGCCTACACAGACGGCGGTCCGTGGAGCGATAAAGGAATCCAGGCGATTGTTAAGTTCACGGCCCGCCTTGAGCGCCTGATGGATGAAATCAGAAACATGGAGTCTAATCCTGCTTCCGTCGTCCCTCAGGATCTGAGTCCGGCCGATAAAGAGCTGCGCTACGTCCTTCATTACACAATCCGTGCCGTGACAACGGACACGGAAAGATTCCAGTTCAACACATCGATTGCCCGCATGATGGAGCTCCTCAACGCAGTTAATAAATACCAGGGGCTGTCCGGCAAAAAGCCGGCGCTCATCAGGGAAGCCGCCGAAACACTTCTTCTTCTATTCGCCCCGTTCGCTCCTCACTTCACAGAAGAGCTCTGGGAAATGCTTGGTCATCCCTATTCGATATTCAACCGAAAATGGCCCGTTTTTGACCCGGCTGCACTCATACTTGACACCGTCGAAATCGCAGTCCAGGTCAACGGACAAATCAAATTCCGTGTTGATGTCGGCACGGATCTCGACGCAGCGTACGTCGAGGCGATGGTTCGTGCTGATGAGCGTATGGAAGAGGGTCTTGCCGGGCGTAACATTGTTAAATTCATATACGTACCAGGCAGACTTGCCAATATCGTTGCGAAATAAGAATCGCTCAAAAAGATCATTATGTAACAGCTGAATGAAAAAAGATGCCGGATCCGACCAAAATCGGAGTCCGGCATCCTTTCGTAACAGCTGAAATAAGAGTATCCCCCGACGTTACAATTTATTGATTATGGAAGCACAGTAGGCCGCCCCGAATCCGTTGTCTATATTAACGACACTTACACCGCTTGCGCAGCTGTTGAGCATGCTCAACAGCGCAGACAGGCCGCCGAAGTTGGCACCATATCCGACGCTGGTCGGAACCGCAATCACCGGTTTATCAACAAGTCCGCCGACCACACTGGCCAGCGCCCCTTCCATTCCTGCGACAACAATAACTACCTTCGCACCCCTTATCACATCCATTGTCGAAAACAGGCGGTGGATGCCGGCGACTCCTACATCAATAACCTTCTCCACGCGGTTGCCGAGAATCGCTGCCGTCTCATATGCTTCTTCCACGACCGGAAGGTCGGAGGTACCTGCCGCAACAATGGCAATATAACTGTCCGGTATGGCTTCTTCCCTTTTGCGTATTGTAATGGTCCGGCCAAGGTAATTGTACCGGGCTTCGGGGCAGATTTCCAATACATCCCGGAACATCTTCTCATTGGCACGGGTCGCAAGTATATTGCTCTCTTTTGTCATCATGTGCCCGATGATTTTGCACACCTGTTCCGATGTTTTACTTTCACAGTATATAACCTCCGGGTAACCGACCCGGATTTCGCGGTGCTCATCTATTTTGGCAAACCCAAGGTCTTTGAAAGGCAGCTCTGCAAGCTTATTAACCACATCATCCATACCGATTTCATTGTTTTTCAAAGACTCGAGAAGGGAATACAAATCCTTCTTATTCACTGCAATCACCCTTCCTTTCCTGCTCCTTACTATCCTTTTGGGATTACTTCGTTCATGCTGCCGGTCCGGTACCCTTTCAGGTCCAGCGTGATATAGGCAAAACCAAGTTCTTTGAGTTCATCATACACTTTATCCATTAAATTCTCATCTAGAAACAGGCGGCGTTCATCGGGATGAACTTCGATTCTCGCCAGATCACCGTGGGCACGCACCCTGACAACGCGAAAACCCTGATCCATCAGGAATTGCTCCGCCCTACCTATCCGGTCAAGGCTTTCGACTGTTATCTTCTGTCCATACGGAATCCTGGATGCCAGGCATGCAAATGCCGGTTTATTCCACGTCGGAAGACCCATCTCTTTTGACAGGATCCTGATTTCCTCTTTTGTCATCCCGGCATCTTTCAGCGGGCTGATTACATGAAGTTCCGTGACGGCCTGCATCCCGGGCCGGTAGTCCCCGGCATCGTCCGCGTTTGAGCCGTCGGCAACAAAGGAGATCCCTGCAGCTTTCGCGGCATCGATAACTTTGCTGAAAAGCTCATGTTTACAGTAATAGCAGCGGTTCACCGGGTTTTCCACATATTCCTTGATCTGCATTTCATCGGAATCAATAACTACATACCTTATTTTCCGGTCCGTTACAAAATCCACGGCTTCCTGGTATTCCCTTGCAGGAAAAGAAGAGGAGCGGCCGATAACGGCAAGGACATTGTCTTTTAGAACATCCTGTGCAGCACCGAGTAAAAAGGTGCTGTCGACGCCCCCTGAGAATGCGACGGCAAGGCTTCCCTTGCTTCTAAGGGATTCCCTGAGGGATTCGAGCTTTTCATGTGTCGTCATTTGTATGATTCCTCCATATATTTCTGTCCATTATTCTGTCAATCTCTTTATACACCTGGTCAATCGGGAGATTTTTCTCCCCGGCAATTTTTCGGCAGTCTTCATATTCTGCTTTGTATTTGATGCGTTTCCCCTGGAAATACGAGATCTTCACGGCAACGGCGCCCCACTTTGTCCCGATCTTCATGAACTCCCTTTTCAGCATTATTTTTTCGACCGCTATTTTGCGGACCCCGATGGAAGTTGTTTCCATAAAGAGGACCCGGAGCACACCTTCTTCGGACTGCCGGCTCACCAGCACAATCAGTTTAGTGGCAGGACGTCCTTTTTTCATTGTGATCGATGCGGTATACACGTCCAGTGCCCCCGCCTCAAAAAGCTTCTCTTCTACAAAGCTGAAAAATTCCGGATTCATGTCGTCAATATTCGTTTCGATGACAAACTGCTCTTCCTTTTCCAGTCCGGCATTTTCGTGCACGTTGTTGTTCTGCACGTCGTTGTCCTGCGTGTCTTTGTTCTGCCCGTGCAACTCGACCGTGGACTTCGCCGGTACGTCAGCCGGGGCATCATCTGCAGTTCCCAGATATACCCGCAAGGCATTGGGGACTTCAAAATCCTTGCTGCCGAACCCATACCCGATTTTATCTATGGCAAATTCAATTTTTTCTGTAAATTCATCGACATTTTCTGCCAAAATAACCGCTCCCGTCGGTGTGGTCGCTTCGAACGGCACCAGACCGGAAACAATAGGGATTCCGCGCAGAAGTTCTGCCGTTGCAGGAGCCGGTACGGGCAGCAGACCATGGGCACATTTCACAAATCCGCCGCCGACCTGGACAGGCGAACAGAGTATTTTATCGACCTTCAGGTAATCAATTGCGATCGCCGCACCGACAATATCAATGATTGAATCTATCGCACCCACTTCATGAAAATGTACTTCTTCCACCGTTTTGCCATGAATGGCTGCTTCTGCCTGTGCGAGGCGCATGAACATCCCAAGGCTTTCATTGATAATCTTTTCAGGTAAAGTACTCGCGTAAAGAATAGCCTCAATATCGTGAATATTCCTGTGAGCATCATGTGTCTGACCGTGATTGCGGACCGAATCCCGGTGTTCGTCATGGCTCGCATCCTGATTGGGGCATACTTCGAATGAATTCGAATGGTGGTCATCTCCGTGGATATGGTCGTCCCCGTGACCATTGTCATTCCCATGGGCATGGCCGTCCCCGTGCGGTTCGTGACGGGGGTCGTCACGGAGCAGGATCACGTCGACTTTCGTACCGCTGATTCCCATTTTCTGCGTTTTTCTGATCTCTATCCTGTATTCGGATTCCAGGTGAAGTTTAGCAATTTCACCTGTGAGGTATTGTGGATCAACGCCGATATCAACGAGGGCGCCGAGATGCATATCTCCGCTTATTCCCACATAGCAGTCGTAATATAATATTCTCATTGGAATCCCCTTACTTATAATTTTTTTAAAAAGCATAACGCCGGCAACTATGGCTTTCATAATAATAATTATATAACGAAAAATCTTCCCTGGAAGCAGTTATGCAATCCAATTTTGATTCGTGCACCAAAAAACGACCGACAAAACCAGCAGGGCGGTAAGAACCGTCCGAATGGTAATATTATGCCAGACAATTATTGGAAGCGGAAGCTTCACCAAATTGATAACAAGAAAAAACCATGCATTAGCTGCAAAATGATGCTGCAATTACCGGCAAGGCACATTTAATACTTGAGGGATTTAAGATATTTGATTGCTCGCTTTGCAGCTTCTTCTCCGTTGGGATACGGCAGGCATTCGACGGAGAGATAACCATCATATCCAATATCTTCCAATATTTTTAAGATTTTGACGAAGTCCAGCTGGCCGCTTCCGGGATATCTGCGCGAGTTATCGGCCAGATGGAAATATCCCAAACGCCTGCCGGCAAGCCGTATTGCTTCAACAGGATTGGTTTCATCTATATTCATGTGGAACGTATCCAGGTGAACGTAGCAATTATCCAAATCATAAGCATCCAGAAAGTCAACAATCTCGCGGCAGGTCGTGAATACATTGACCTCATAGCGGTTAATGACTTCAAGATTGAGCTTAACATTTTTATCCATTCCATACTCTGCGAGGATCTTCAGGTTGTGCGCAAGACGATTCAAGTATTTTGCCCTGATACCGCCGGCAGGTATATTCCCCTTGATCCAGCCCACAACAATGTCCGCATGGAGCTTAGATGCAATGTCTATATATTTTTTCATTCCTTCAATAGCGGCATCCGTAATATATGGGATGTCATCCATTAAATTAACCTTTCCTTCCGTGTTAAGGCGTCCGGTTATGATCATACCAATTTTTGTACCGTTTTCCATTTGGGTTTTTGCGATGGCATCATAATCAATTTCTGCTGTTTCACGAATATGGACTTCAATCGCGTTGTAACCCAACTTGCCGGCCGCCCGCATATTCGCGCAAATATCCCCACAAAACAAAATCGGAGCTGTAGAAGGGGCGTCTTCGGCCGAAGACACTGCATATTTCCAGTCTTTCATTAATTTATCATCTCTTTCATTTTAAAAATATGGAGGAGAATTAGCCCAGATACATGTGCATCGAACTTCACCCTCATTTACCTTTGAATGAGGCTGCGATGAGTCAAAAGTAATACTGTCTCCTTTTTGGAGACGATATATTTTATCCAGGATTCTGACAACAAGTTCGCCTTCCAGAATAAGTCCGCACTCTGTACCCGGATGAGAATACAAACCAAGGCCGGTCCCACTACCCGCCTCATAAATATTATATATAAATTCAATGGGGCCATCCAAATTAGGATTAAGCAAATAAAACTGTACACCTTTACCGGGTGACAGCACTTTGCGCTGGTGCTCATGGACAACCGGTGAAATTTCCATGATCTGCATACCCCTGATTATCTGGGGATCTGAAGCAATACCTGCGCGGGCTGAATCAGTTGACGTATCAATTGGCTGGTTTTCTTCATTATCTTCTTCAAAGAAGTAACCAACCGGTACAGCGAGTGCATTTCCGATCTTTTTGAGTGTCTCTATCGAAGGGGAAATACCGGATCGTTCAACCTGACTGATCATACTGGATGTCAGACCGGTCATATTTGCCAAATCCAGAATTCGCATATTTTTGGATTGTCGCAGATCTCTGATTCTTTTACCAAGTTTGATTGACAAGGCATCATGCGGTTTTTTAGGATTTGTCTCTTTTCCCATTTGCAATTACCACCTTCGTTAGTTGAAATTGATTATATCACAAGTAGTAATTCAAATTAATTGTAGATTAAAAAATTCATCACTACTTGAATATGCTCTTTCAATTCCAATCATTTTTCTTATCAACCAGTAAGAATTTGATCAATTAGAAAATAATATCTGATAGTGGAAATCTGATCACATTTAGGTTGATAGGTAATATTAAAATTTTATAGGTTGTTGATGATTTTCAGAAGACAATTATCAATAACCCTCATTGTTAATTCATTATATTCAGGAAAAAACAGATTAGGTTTCTGCTAAAGTGAATTGGCTGCTGCCCTTTCGTAAATGGGCAGCAGCCAACAAATCATTTGTCTGTCGAATCAAACGTCAGCATTACTTTGCGGGCGATATCCTTATGGTTGCATGCCATATCAAACGCCTTGTCAATATCCTGGAAATCATAATGATGCGTGTTCAATGCCGCGAAATCATATTTATCCTTGATCTTTGACATGAAACGGATGGTACGCGGAAACCAGTTCTTTGTGCCGCCGCTGCCGGAAATCTGCAGTGTCTTCCAAATAGTCTTGCCGATCTCTACGGGAACTTTACGGCCGATCGAATGACCAATAACACCTACGCGAGCGGAATGTCCTGCAATATCAAACAACGATGCGATACCCTTATCGTTGCCGGAACACTCAATAACTACATCCGCCATGCGTCCGTTCGTCAATTTGGAAATTTCTTCCAGGTAATCCGGTTTGGATGAATCTATTACATAGTCAGCACCGTATTTGAGTGCATTCTGGCGCCTGCTCTCCATAGGATCGAGCACGATAACTGTGGCGTCGGCTTCCTTACAGGTCATAGCTGCAGTAAGGCCGATGGGACCGCCGCCGATGATTGCGCATACGTCAGAAGCATCAGGGTGCGTATTGTTGCCCCAGACTCCCCAATATCCTACATTGAAAGTTTCTACCCAGGCACCCAGCTCATAATGCCAATCATCCGGAATCACGTGTGTATAGGCTTCTTCAAGAATCATATACTGCCCCATTCCGCCGGGAGAGTCAGGTTTGAAGCCGACTTCGCGCATATTCAGGCAAGCGGAGGGCATTTTGCCGTCTTTACAGTTAGCACAGTTGAAACAAGGCAAAACACAGTCGCCAACAACTTTGTTGCCAGGCTTTACGCTGGTAACAGCAGAACCGACTTCAACAGCCTGACCGGCCCATTCGTGTCCGGGGGTATAAGGTGCGATGTCATAACGACCTTCTGCCGACTCACCTTCAAAGCATTCCACGTCAGAACCGCAAATGCCGCAGGCTTTGAGTTTGATCAGAATCTGATTTGGCTTCAGGGATGGAAGCTCAACTTCTTCAATACGAAGATCTTCCGGGCCGTACAGAAATGCAATTTTAGCCTTCATATTATTTCCTCCTGTTTTTTGTTTTACTATTTTGGGGACACACGCAGTGCCCTTAAACTCCGGACTTTGTTTTTTAGTAAGTTAATGTGTAGATGTGTCTTCCGCCATTAGCCGGTCCCTTGATAACTGCTTCGATATCAGCAGGATTGCGCTGTGTTACCTTATCGGTAGGAGGAAGAACGCCTGCGGGGTATTTCCCCAAAATATCATTTACAAGTTTTTCCAAATATGTGAGTGTCCTCTCAATGCCAAGCCTTGCTTTTTCAGCATCCGCCAAAGTTGCATCGCCGATCACGCCTTCAGGTGTGCAGATGCACTCCATTCCGACACTTCCATATGCGTTATACCATTTGATTGGTCCTACTCCGCGTTCTGCAGAATTATTGATGTGCCCGGGCGGCAGCATCGGTGCAGCCTTGGTCTTAACTGCATCCACTTGTTTGCAGAGTTCAGGGAACAGGGCAAGTGCCCAGGATTGTTCCACCTCGTCGGCATGAATGAAAGGAGTCATGTACGGACCGCCATTTTCTGTAGTATCAAGCTGTTCCTTGGCACAATTCCAGAAATGGACATAGAGAATGATACCCGGAACCTGGAACTTCTTACCGAATTTATGAATGGCCAACGGAATAACATAGTCTTGTCCATGACCATTTACAACAATCATTTTTCTGAATCCGGCGTTCCAAAACCCTGCAAATATATATACAAGGTAGTCAGCCAGTGTCTCTTCAGGGATCATAATGGTACCGGGCATTCCCAAATGGTGGTAGGGATGTGAGCCGTACCAGACCGGCTGGGCAACAGTGCATCCTGTTGCCATCGCAACCTGTTCACACAGGCGGGTATCAAGATAGGTGTCTTCGCCGTAAGGCGCACTCGGGCCATGGTTTTCAGTCGATCCCACCGGGATGAGAATAACGTCATTCTTCTTGAGTCGTTCTGCAACATCCTTATTAGTCATGTTCTGGTAATAGATGCCATCGTTAACTTCCATGTGGCCGCCTGTTGCAGGAATTTGCCATTTTGTCATAAATTTTTCCTCCTCAAATTTTATTCTTTTATTTGAATTTATATACGTAGCAACTGAATTAATTGCTCCGTCGAATTCTTCGCCTTTTGCGGATTAGAGTCTGGGATACGAAGTGCTGACCAGCACCTTTCCGGCGGTGATCTTCATACCTTCCTCGATGTCTTCCAGATTGTATCTTCCGGTTACCATTTTTCTCATGTCAATTCTTCCGGATGCCATGAGTGCGATAACGTCGGGATAGATACCTTGTCCTGACTGGCCGTTGGAACCGCTGATCGTGCCGGCATTCCACTGCCAGTCAAAAATATCAACCGGTGTGAGTCCAAGAGTGTGTCCGATCTGGATTGTCTTTCCGCCGATAGCAAGTGATTTTCCCATGACCGGATAAGTAAATTTCGTTGCACCGGCGCACTCAGCGAATAGGGAAATACCCACTCCATTCGTCATATCCATAAGGAATTGCGCCTGTTCATCTGCCGTTTTAAAATCCATAGGGTTATATACGGCATCCGCACCACATTGTTTTGCAAGTTCAATACGCTCCGGAATGCTTTCAAAGCAAATCAGCTTTGCGGCACCTGAAGTTTTCAGCAAGGAGAGTGCGGCAAGTCCAATTGGGCCGGCTCCGAATACTACGCAGTGTCCGCCAGGGCGAACGCCCCCTCCACGGACAAACAATCCGTTGTATGCCACCCCTGTAGGTTCAATCATGGAGCCGAGTTCATATGCGGTCATTTCATCGCCGTAATAATCAACAATGTCATTTAACGGATAACAATACTTTGCTTTTACTGCTGCATATTCTGCAAAACCACCGTCATAAGTAAGTCCCGGTTCTTCCAGTTCCTTGCACTGATTGAACATGCCTCTTCTGCATGCATCACATTCGCCGCACCAGTGCATAGACTCTATTCCGACTAAGTCCCCAACTTTTAACTTCTTTACGTTCTTGCCGACTTCAACAATCTTGCCTGAAAATTCATGTCCGGTAATAATCGGATATTTTGAATGTCCATCATATTTTGTATAGCCGTCATCATCCTTGCGAAGAAGATGAGCATCCGTTCCGCAGATGCCTGCTGCTCCCACCTTTACCATTACCTGATCTTCTTTGCATTCAGGTATCGGTCTGTTTACTACGGAACCGCTGATATTTTTCCAAATGGAGTTGCCTCGTAATGCTCGTTTGGTGGACTTTTCTCTTTCTGAAAGAATATAACCTTCTTTAGGTGCCCAATCTGCTTCAACATAAAATGCTCTCATATACAACCTCCCGAGAATAAGTAGCAAACTATCAAGTCATGTTTTTGTGCAATTTGTCATCATTCCAATCTCTTTGTTAATTATAAATTAATTATAACCGCATATGCAGAGGTTGTAAAGTGAATTCTTAATTTATTTTTGCAAATATATTTATAAATAATTATTTTTACAGCTTTTGGTTTGTGCAAAGTGTATACTTTACTTTATATGCATCCGGTTAAGTTTATGCGGACAAACGAAACCCCAAAAAAGGCAATAGGCTTTTAACTGAAACGCAGACAGATGTAATTAGTTAACCCATAAAATATAATTTGGAAACGAATATACTGATCTCATAATGGCTTTCTCGTTGTCCGGCGGGGGATTAGCAGAGTGTTCAGGTTGACTGTATGTGAAATTTGCTTCTTATTAGAGTCTTTTGCATGAATCATATCCAGAAGGAGCTTCATTCCCGCTTCACCCATCTCAGTACACGGAATCTTTACAGTGCTCAATTGAATCTGCGGCAGTGCAGCGTAGGGAACATCATTAAAGCCTATTACTCTGACATCTTCCGGCATACTGAGCCCTGTCCCTGAGATAGCATGCATAGCACCAAGGGCAATCAGATCATCAGCACATATCAACCCGTCTGGCCGGCGTTCCGGAGGTAACTTCATAAGGATACAGGCTATCTCATACCCGTTGTCAATTGTATATTCACCCTGAGATATCAGTTCCGGTGCAACTTCAAGTCCCAACGTCTGATGCATGTCAAGAAAACCTTCCAGTCTTGCAGCGTTGGATGCTGAGTATTCAGAACCACCGATAAAAGCAAGACGTTTGTAGCCACACTCCAACATGTGCCTGACTGCAATCTCTCCGCCTTGCTTATTGTCAACCTCAATAAAACCAGCCTCTGAGGGGCATTTAGCTACATTTTTGCCAAAAACAATCATCGGAGGAATTGCCCGGATCAAATCCTCCCCGCAATTTTCATAAGATGGATAAAGCAGAATTCCTTCAACCCTTTTGGATGTCAGAGTCGCTATTTCCTGTTTTTCTTTCTGAGAATCCCAGTCTGTGTTGCAAATAAGCAAAGTATATCCTTTTTTATCTGCTAGTTCGATGATGGATGAAAGAATGCTTGTAAAAAAAGGATTTCTCAAATCTGGCAGCACGACACCAATGGACTTCGTCTTGTTTGTTACAAGGCCGGTTGCGATAGCATTTTTTTCGCAACCAAGTTCTTCAGCAATTCTCTGAATGTTTTTCAGAGTTGGATTATTTGCACTCATCTTATTGTTAAGTGCCCTAGATACAGATGCATATGAAACGTCTGCAGCTTTGATACTGCCGACGAATATTATTACTCAAATTTCTCATGAATATTTTTTAGTTATCATGTTTCTTGTAATACTAGCATCATCTATAACGAAATCCAGGCATCCAACAGATGCTTGGGATGCCTGGATACTTGCCTTAAGCAAATTGTCTTTTCATGACGTTAGATGGATTGGAGAAGTCCAGCAGGCGTTCCGATTAATTTAGAATTTCGTATTTGTTACAATCCATTGGTGCTGATAACAATGCTTCAAACTGCGGTACAATGGTAGTAAAATGAGCGGTATTGTTATGAAGATCAATAGCTGCCTGATCTTTCCAGTCCTCAATGAATGCCAGGATATTTGGTTCGTCCATTTCCTGACAAAGTTCATAGTGTATACAACCTTCCTCTTGTACAGATGCTGCAACTAATATCTTTGCCAATTTTTTAAATTTTTCCACACTTTCAGGCTTAAAATGTCCTCTTGAAACTAAACGAATCATACAATTCTCCTCCCTTTATTATCCAATATTTTTTTGACTATCCCTTTGAGATATACAATTACAAGCGTTGCTCCGATTTTCTTAAATTCAGGCAAATCGTTTCTGAAGTTCCTTAATATCCAGATAGTAACCGTCCTTAAAATCACCTCCTTCAGGACGGAAGATATTCTCAAGCGAGACATAGCCGTCATAGCCATCACGTTCCAGCGCTTCCCGAATATCGTCAAGATATTGTGCCATCTGTCCATGTCCGATGTTTTTTATATCTACCCAACCCTCAATGATCGAGCAGTTAAGATCTTTTATATGTACATGACCGAGGTAGTTCCTGATTTCGTTGTATGCATCCGGATAGGCAATGTCGCCGTAATACAATGCGTTTGCCGGATCCCACAAAATTTTAATTTTTTCGCAATTAAGCTCTTCAATGAACTGTCTGCACTGATAGCCCGATATGATCATTGCGTTGAAACCGTTCTCGACAGTTATGGTAATATTTTCTTGCACTGCAAGTTCTGCTATGGGGCGAAAAAGTTCAATGAATTTCGGCCAGGCTTTGTTTCCTCCCGCATTCCATTTATCTGAACCGTGAAAGCCTTTTAGAACGATTGTCTTGGTAAATGGCATTGCACGGACCTGAGGTGCGCCGACAATCTTTGCAATTTTTATTCCGTTTTTCAGCAAATTCATATGCTTTTCATAACGTGCATCACTAATTTCAAGATCCATTACACCTATGCCTGCAAATGCGTGGGTGGTAATGCTAACTGGCTCAATTCCATATTTATCATTAAGACGTTTTATCTCCATAGCCTGCTCATATGTCAGACTCTCAACGGGGATATCCCAAACATTTTGTATTTCGGCATATTTAACCCCAGTTTCATTCATAACTTTACAGCATGTTTCATAATCCGAACTGATTCCATTAGTAATAACGCTGATTTTCATTTATTCACCATCCTTATCGTTTTTTTTATTGTCTGAAAATTCATGTAGAGCCTGACCATTGTAAGCGAATTCATTTTATCATCTTTTGTCCTTTCTTAATTCATTTCGGTGTGTCCTTCCTATACACAAATGAATTATTATAGTTAAATGGTCTGATTATATTGACAACACGGCTTTAATCAGTACGCTGGTTCCTCCCAACATGAACAGCGAAATAATAACTCGTCTGATCATAAGATCACTAAGTTTTTTATCGATATGCGTGCCAAGAGAAAAGCCAAGAAGCATTCCCGGCAATGCAATTAGAACTAAATAGAACACATTTTTTGTAAAAATTCCGGTTGCTGTATAAACAATGAATCTGAAGACATTCTCGATGAGAAAAATGAAACAAATATTGCCGCGAAATGAATCTCTATTCTTCGAAGTCCGCTCAATATAAGCAACGAAAAAAAGGTTTATGCCAAAGAGTCCGCTGGTCACACCAGAAAAGAATGAAACGATGCATAATACAATTTTATTTTCTTTGACAATTTTGGCACGGTTTCTCGTAATCATTTCTATTCCGATTCCAATGATAACAATTCCCAACAAAGCTTTCAGCATCCAGGATGTTCCGTATTTTAAAAGGATCGTACCCGGGATAACGCCGCACAAAATGCTTACTGCAACTGGGATTGAGCCTTTTATAGAAAAGTTTTTTCGATTTTTCCACGAAACATAAGCATTAAGCGGCATCTGCAGGCAAAGATTCATGGGTGAAATAACTTTATTATCCATCAGCATGGAATAAAGCGGATTGGAAATTAATGGGTCTCCGAATCCGGCCAAACCTTTAATAAATGAACAAAATAATTGAATTAAAAATACCCATATGATAATTTTCCACGTAAATTCCATGCCAAATGCCATCCTATTATTGTATTTTGAAATAATTCTTTTTCGTCTTGATTAATAACCAACGCTCTTTAGGTACTCATGACTGCGGGTAACGTCGCGCAGGCTAGTGTCCGCATCGCGAGGATCCCGTTCCTGTTCAACCGTAACCCAACCGTTGTACTTGATCTCTCGAAGGGCTCTATTAATACCGGTATAGTCAATTTTACACCACTGCCAATAGGACACATGACACCTTTGGCACAGGCATCAAAGAAATCAATTTCTTGGGCCATTACCTCATCATAATTTTTTTTGTTGACATCTTTGAAATGGATATAGTCGATTCGGTCAATAAATTCGCGGATCCAAGTTTCAGGGTCCATTCCTGCATAATACAGATGCCCTGTATCAAAAAGGAAACCCACCATCTCATATGATATATCCTTGGCAATCTGACGGATCTCGTCTGCGAATTCAATATAGCCGCCAGCATGTGGATGCAAAACCGGCCTTACACCATATTCATCCCATGCAATAGTACAGATTAATTTTATATTTTCAAGCATTCCATTATATCGTTCATTAGATAATCTATGTGCAGTGTCTGGATGTCCTGCCTTACAGCTTCGTTCGGGATGAAAGAAATCCATAAAAGTCAGGTAAGGGGTCTTGAATTTCTGTTCGTCATCTTTGGGCAACTTAGGCAGACTGGTGACAAATTTACAGATATCATGAGTCTGCTTAATAAGGTTTTCACGGTTTGAAGCACTAACAAGGTCGTCAAAAATCGTGCCGGCTATGATATTCATGCTATTTTTTTCCAACTCGGATGTAACCGTTTTGACATCCAAAAGAATATAGCCATAAGGGCCAAGCTCGATACCGGAGAAGCCTGACAAGTGTGCTTCTTCCATCACACGCTCCCATATAGGCAGAAAAGAATTTTTGGGATCATCGACGCCCCAGCAACAGGGTGCACAAGTTATTCGAATACTCATAAAATATCTCCTCCTATAATTCCACTGATATGGATTTACTATTAAACAAAAAATAAAAATCTATACTAATTAACTTTCATGGAAAATCTTTGGCGATTGAAGGAATATACCCCCAAATTTCAGGAAATGCTGGCCAGTCTATATCCCATCTCAAATGCAATTTTACAGTCCTGCGGAAACTGCGTTTCTTTGACTTTGGTTTTATGGACTTCATTGAACTTGGAGACGTCATACTTTGAATAATCGCTAAATTGATATGTATCACAAGCTGTATAGAATTCACTGGATCCATTTAATTTTTCCAAATCTTTCTGATTCAACTTAAAAAGCATGGGATAGTTTTTCAATTCCGCCTCGCTCTTTGATTTGTTCATTGTGTAAATGAATCCTGAAGATACTTTTCCAACAAAAGCTAACGGTTTGTCTTTGTTATAGGTGTCACTTGGAAAAATCAATCGCTCCATAAACGATCGCATCTCTCCAGTAACATTTCCCATATAGATTGGTGACCCAAGTATGATGGCATGGCAAGACAGCACCCTCTCCAAGACAGGTGTGAGATCATCCCTCATTGCACAGACACCTCCCGCGATCTTACTGTTTTTCAGCTTGCACTCAAAACAACTTGTACAACCTTTATAATTCAAATCATAAAGATTTATTAACTCAGTTTCTGCACCTGCCTCCTGTGACCCGTCAAAAGCTTTTTTTAGTAGAGTTCCAGTATTCCCATGTTTTCTTGGACTTCCATTAATAGCAATCAACTTCATAAACATTCACTCCTTTCATGCATTTTACGATAAACTTTCAAAGCACTTTAGAACGGGCTTAAAATAAAATTTCTTATTAAACATATTTGAGACTGCAGACACCGCCATTCCCATCATCAGCGCATTAATTACCGTTCCTATTCCAACGCCCTTAATTGAACCTATAAATATCAGGCAAAGAGCACTTGATAAGAGTAAAGATGATATATCAAATCCAGTTCGTATTTTTTTATATGATATATGAAATTTCAAGGATATATCTCTCGTAAAAGTATCAAAGGGCAGAACTGGCATACAACACCTGAACAACAAACAGGTTCCTAAAGCCATTCCGCAAAATCCTACACAATAATAGAGAAAATACAATGGTAGCGTATCTGACAATGTGCTGATAATTATATTGAATAAGTCAATTAGGCTGCCATAAAGAATTGCGAGAAAGAAAGATATCACATACCCTTTTTTTATTTGTTTTGTCAAAATGACAAGAAAAATGATCATTGTACATTGGACTATATAGTTCCATGTACCAAATGAAAAAAACGAAAATACTAAATTTAATACGTATGATGCCAAAGCTATTGTAGACATTCCTGCTTTGCTTTTGGCAAACAATGTGACACTTATGCTGTTAATTATTAAGCCTAACAACAGTGCCAATTCTCCAGAAAATAACTTTTTGCCATGAGACTGGTTTATTTCCATTTTGTTTACTTACCTTCCAATCAGTGTCTACCAAAATGCATAGCATATTTTCAGTTGCTAATTATTCATATGTCCACCCAGCGGTTTTCATCACTTGACTGTATAATGCGATCGATAATTAACTGGGTATACGCGGCATCTTCGAGAGATGGATGCGACGGCCGGTTATCGCGGATCGCACAGAGAAATGTATACAGACAATGAACATGTCCGCTGAGCCAACCCTGTCCATGCCTTTCTGTCGGAAAAACTCGTTCTGGATAGCGGTTCATACATTCAATCCGTTTGTAGCCCCGGTTTCCGCCATATGCGCCATTCTGGTCGTGATTGTCGAAAATCTCGAGCCAGTTAGGATCTTCAAGGTTTATGCGGAGTGAACCGTTTTCACAATTAATCTCAACAATGAAATTGTTGATTGCACCGGCCGTAATTTTATTGGCTTCAATGATACCGGTTGCACCGTTTTTTGCATGGAACATGGCCATGAATGCATCATCCTGTGTTATATTAACCATTCCGCCCAGTCCATCCGGTCGAGTTTCATAGAGGGTCCATTTCTTGCCAACGACGCTGTCAAACTCGCCCAGCAGATGATAGGCAAGATCGATAACATGTGTACCTACATCAAACAGTGCTCCGCCTTCAAAATTTCGCCAGGTAACCTTGCTATTTTTATCGAGATTCATATTGAGCAGGTAACGGACACGAAAGGTCAATGGGCGGCCAAGTATCCCGATATCAAGAATTTCCTTAGCCCGCATGGTTGATGTATAGAATCTGTTGTGGAAAACTACCTGTGAAATCAATTTGCTTCCCTGTAAGGCTGTCACAATTTCCTTCGCATCCGCAGACGAGACTGTCATGGGTTTTTCGCAATAGATGTGAATCCCGCGCCGGATCGCTTCCTTGATTGCTTCCTTGTGTGCTTTGTTTGGACTGCAGATATGGATAATATCCAGTTCATTATTATTAAAAAAAGCCTGGAGATCAGTCGTCCCATATTCGAAGCCATAGTCTCTGACGGCGGTATCAGCCGATGCCTGGGTTTTGGTACAGATTGCCTGCAGTTTAATCGGAATGGGCAGATATCCATAATAAAATGGAATGGTCTTGTATCCATATAAATGGGTTTTACCCATGAAACCAAATCCAATTACGCCAACTCGGTACGTCTTTAATGATGACAATGTTCTTTCCATATTATTCCCTCACTGGTTTTCGTGCGACTACCTGAATACGGACATAATCTGCAATCCAGTGGTCGTCTCTCCATAGAACCGGTTTAAGCTTTGCCTCCATTTCGGTAAAGACTTGATTCTGTTCAGACTGTGAAAGTTGCGCTGCATCGTCAGGCAAAAATTGTATGATAAAGTCGCGCAACCCGCAATTCCCGCTTTTTAAAGGTGTAGGGCGGATGAATTTTTGGATTACCTCTACTTGGAAGTTAGCGCTCAGAAGCAACTGCTCATATTCATCAATGGTTGGATAATAGTGAGGGCTCACGAATACATGACCGTGCCGCGCAGCTGCCTCATCAAAAGCATTCCAGATTGTTCGCAGACAATTTCTAGCTCCAAATTCGCATACAAGTAATCCACCTGGTTTTAATGCACGATAAATGACGGACAGCAGACGGTTCTGATCATGGATCCAATGGAAAACAGAACTTGAGAATACTGTATTGAAGCGATTGTCGAAAGTCATAAGTGTAGCATCAATCTGTTTGAACTCAATATGAGGAAAATTCTCTCTGGCTTGTTGAAGCATGTTTTCAGAAAGATCGGTGCCGATGACGGTTGCTCCCTTGCGCGAAAGTTCGTTTGTCAGGACACCGGTACCGCAACCAACGTCCAGAATCGTCTGATTCGGATTGATATTGACAAACTGAATCAGCGATTTGCCATATTCCGGCACAAATTGGTGTTTGTCATCATATAATACGGCATCCCAGTTCATCGCTAAATACCTGCTTTCTATTTGAATATGTGTTCGTTGAACAATAATATCGCGCTCTTCATATCTATACCCAATCGCACAGAAATCATCATTCTCGAATGCAGCTCCATAGCTATATATAGCAAATTGACTATCACGATCAATTCCATACTTTACAAGTTCAACTTTTTCAGAGTCAAAATGATTAAGCAAAGTAATCATCTTCGTGATAAAATCCTTATTCAGCGGTTTAAGCCAATGAGCACCCGGCATTGAATCAAAGTCGTACTCATCATAGACATGATTCAATGTATTCTTAAATGTACTTATGGGCTGACCGCCAGTAAGTAATGTTCGTTTCAGAATGGCATCACCGCTGAGCAAAAGCCGCGTTTTCTTATCCAGGAGACCGATGCTGCCTTTGGTATGGCCCGGCATCTCGACCACTTCCAGTTCACGTCCACCAAGATTGATGATTTCGCCGTTTTTCAGGAAGTCAAATTGGTAGTTTCCCCCTTTTCTGACTTCCTCGCAGAGAGGAAACATCGTTTGCTCATCCGATATAATTATCGGATTTGTACTATCTATCTCATGCTCGCCGATCCAGACAACGTCAAACTGCGCATTTCCACCGTAGTGATCAATATGAGCATGTGAATTTACCACCATAATTGGCAATTGAGTAATCGTTTTGGCATACGATTTCAGGTCGGCATTACCCCAGCCGGTATCAAAGAGCAACGCTTTTTCCACACCCAACACAAGGTAGACAAGCGTCCGGCCTGAGCCGGGGAACCTCCCTGGCCCGGGCGAATAACCCGGGCATAATATAGCATAAATTCCTGGAGCCGACTTCCATTTTGTGAATATGTTGTTATCATCCATTTTTAACCTCGACAACTTTTATCGGCAATAATAATAATAAAAATTACACTAATTTTTCATTTTTCATTTTTCTATTTTATTTTTATAAGGTATTGGATAACATATTGCCAATACCTTATGTTATTAATTTTAAGTAATTATTTCTTTGACTTAACTTCGACACCAACAATATCTTCAAGAACTTTAATAACAGACTGATTGTCTTCTCCCGGTGACTTCGTGGCGCCTGCCTGGAAAATCTGATTTGCAACACTGGTCGCAACCATTGGTACGCCGAGTTCTTTAGCAAGATCAAGTGTAATCCCCAAATCCTTAAGAGTAATTGTGGATAATGCACCGGTTCCTGTAAACTTGCGGTCAAGGATCAGGGGTACTGTATTCTTGAACAGATTCGACCCAACAACACTGGTTGAGATGACGTCATATAAGACTTTGGGATCAAGACCGGCTTTTGTTCCAAGAACAAGTAATTCAAATGTAGCAGCTTGTGTACATCCAACAAGCGCCTGCATGCAGGATTTGACAACTTGACCGAGACCCGGCTTTTCACCAACAAAATAAATATCTTTACCAACAGCATTCATGACGTCTAAGCAATTGTCAAAAACCTGTTTGTTTCCGGAAGCCATCATTGTCATTGTACCCGCATTAGCGCCGTTCTGACCGCCGCTCACACCTGAATCAATCAGATTAATTTTATGTTCCATAAGTTTATCTGCAATCTTTTCAGCGCCTTTTATTCCGATCGTTGCTGTCAGAATGACGGTTGATCCAGGCTTCATACCTTCAACAAGACCATTTTTGCCAAAAGAAACCGCTTCTGCCTGAGCAGCATTTACAACCATGATAAATACAACATCACTGTCAAGGCCAACCTCAGCACTACTCTTACAAGCGATACCGCCCTCATTTGCAAAGTTCTGAAGTCTGGTGGAGTTCATGTCATAGGCTCTGACGGTGAAACCGGCCTTCAGCAGATTCTTCGCCATACCCATACCCATGTCGCCGACTCCAATAAATCCTACATTTTTCATACTAATTTCCTCCTATTATTTTAGTGTTATCGCGCTGCTAATGTAAATTTGTTATAATTATAAAAAAGACTCAATTTTATGCTTTATAGTTAATCCATCAGGATGAAGGGGATTGTATATGTCAGATAAATTAAACGAAAGTCAGTTCAAAAGAGAGACTATTAAGGAGGTACGGAAACGTCGTTTAGAAAAAGATCTCCTTTACTCGTCATTTATCTGGTTGTTGTTTATCGAATTAATCCTGGCAATTGGTTTCCCACTTTCGGATTTACGACAATTCCTAGGCAATTCAGACACATCGTCGTTATCGGAAATGATGCGATCCTCGCTAGGTTACGCTTTCCTATTAGTTGTTGTTATTGGCTCACTGATCTCCAGCCTGGCGCTCTACCGTTTAAAGGTAATTAAATTAAACCCCGAGATACGTGGTCGTAAACTATATCAATTTGGTCTCTATCTGACTGGCAGTTTGTTGTTGCTGCTTGGTCTAATTTGGATCATCTTTTCAGTATAATTTCATTCTCTTCAAAGATGATCCTTCTCTTTGATTTTCAGAAAACGGCGGCAAGTATTATTAGTTTGCCGCCGTTTCACTGAAAACTTTTATTTTCTAATCGTTCTGATCAGTTATTATTAATCGGCCATCTAATCAAGAAAAGTAGCAGTCATAGAGTAAATAAGCTTCTCCATAACCTACCACGCCATGGAGATTTTTAGCGCCTGCCACGACATTCATACGGACATTGTAAGGAATTGCAGGAACCTCTCCGATCCAAATTTCCTGAGCCTTTTTGTATAATGCTTCCTGCTCGGCAGCGTCGAAAGTTAGACGTGCATCATCGAGGCACTTGGAGAATTCGTCGTTGGTATAGCGAGAAAAGTTACTACCGCCATCTTTAGCGTTGACTTTGCTGTAACGAACAAAGAGAGCACTGTCAGGGTTTGATGTAGCAGCAGCAATGCCGTACAGCCAGCATGGAGCTTTTCCCTTAGCGAGCAGATCGTTTAAAGCTGTTCCCTCAATATTCACAATGTTCATTGTCAAGCCGACTTCTGCAAATTCATTTTTGAGAATTTCAGCAGTTTTTATGCGGTTGGCATCAGTGTCGACGTAACAATCAAATGTAAATCCTTCAGGATAACCGGCTTCTGTCAACAAAGCCTTCGCTTTTGCAACATCATACTGATATGGCCAATTTGTTCCTTCAAATTCATTGGTATAGGCAAAAACTTCCGGAGCAATAGGCGCGAAAGGAACACGTGTCCAACCCATGTAAACACCAGCTTCTATGTCATCACGGTTCATTGCAAGGGCCATTGCTTGGCGAACCTTGACGTTTCCAAAAATTGGATCAGTAACATTGAAATTCAGAACATCAAGTACGTTTGAATCAAATTTCATCAATTGCATTGTATCTGACTCATCAATTCTCTGATAATCGGTTGCCGCGACATCGAGAATTAGGTCAAGAGAACCTGTTTCAAGTTCAATAGCTGCCTGAGTGCTCTCAGGAATAACTCTCATGATGATCGTCTCAAGAGCAGATGGTGTGCCCCAGTATCCATCAAAACGTGTGAATGTGATCTGATTGTTTAACTGATAGTCGCCATCTTTGATCATCATTTTATTAGTTCCGCAAGTTGTGCTAGAAACTTTATCGCCGCTTGCAGTCCACCATTTTTCGTTAACAATTACCATATTGGCAGCAGCTAATTGTGTCATGACCATACTACACTGGTACTTAAGAGGAATAACTACCGTATAATCATCAGTCGCCTTAACATTGTCAAAATCCAGAAAATCAGCAGTAGCCGTGACCTGAGAAAAAGTAGCCATTGTCTTGAATGAGAAGACAACGTCACTTGCCTTCATCTCTTCCCCGTTGTGGAATTTAACGCCCTTACGGAGATTGAAGGTAACCGACATTCCGTCATCAGCAATTTTCCAGGATTCAGCAAGTATGCCTACAAAAGATCCCGGTTTAGTCGGATCACGATTGATCAGTCGCTCATATACTTGATTATATATGCGAATACCATTACGACTGTCAATCTGATATGGATTCAGGGTCTGAGGATCCGAGTAGGTAGACACATTCAGAGTCGTTTTTGTTGTGGCGCCTGCAGCCGCTGTTGTTTCGCCTGCTGCGGTTGTTGCAGCAGTATTTGTCGTTTCAGCTGTGCTTTTAACTGTTGTACTTGTTGTGCCTGTTGCACAACCAGCAACTACCGACATCATAAGTGCAGATACCAAGATAAGTGCTAACCATTTTTTCATTGTCTTTCCTCCTTAATTAATATTGCCAATTTCATATCTCCCTCGTAGTATAAGTATCATTCGAGTACAAAACTACGTTGAATTCAGTATGAATAAAAATTGGATTTTGTATTTTTTCAAATAAGTATTATATTTTTATAAGCCATTTATTTCTTCGACAAAATGGCATGCCACAAAATGTTCCGGTCGTACCTCCTTATATTCAGGTTGAACTTTTGAGCAAATGTCTTTCACATATGGGCAGCGCGCCGCAAAACGACAACCGGGTTTAGGGTTGATTGGCGAACTTATTTCGCCCTTAAGCAAAATTCTTTTGCGTTCATGGTGGATATCCGGCTCCGGAATAGCAGATAATAACGCCTTTGTGTAAGGATGCAACGGATGGTCAAAAAGTTCTTGTGACGTTGTTTTTTCAACAACATTTCCAAGATACATAACGAGTATATCGTGCGAAATATAACGTACAACGGACAGATCATGAGTAATAAAGATGTAGGCAAGACCGAACTTTTCCTGCAGATCCATCAACAAGTTGATGATTTGCGCCTGGATTGAAACATCCAGTGCAGATACCGGCTCGTCGCATACAATAAACTTCGGGTTAAGTACCAATGCGCGTGCAATGCCGATACGCTGACGACGCCCGCCATCAAGTTCATGCGGATAACTATTTACAAGACGTTCAGCCAGCCCTACAGTTTCCATCATCTCATTGACCTTCTGACTGACTTCTTTCTTGCTCAAACCGCCCTTAATCAGCAGTGGTTCCGCAATTGTCTGGCTAACCGTCATGCGTGGATTGAGTGAAGAAAACGGATCTTGGAATATAATCTGCATATCCTGACGCAATTTCCGCAGCTTATTCTTTTTTACATTAGTAATATCTTCTCCTTCAAAATAAATCTGGCCTCCAGAGTTATCCAGCAAATGCAGGACCACGCGGCCAAGCGTCGATTTTCCACAACCAGACTCTCCGACCACACCCAGTGTTTTTCCTTTTTCAACAGTAAAATTTACACCATCTACTGCGTGAAGGAACCCCCGCGGTGTGTGAAAGTATTTTTTTAAATCTTTGACTTCCAATAGAGTTGACATCTCTTATTCTCCTTTACCTTGGTCAAATTTCCAACAACGGACCATATGCCCTTCAGACACTTCTATTAATTTCTGTTCTTCATCGCATTTATCACTCTTATCTAAACATCTAGGTGAGAATTTACATCCGGAAGGCAAATCAGTTGGATCCGGCATCAAACCCGGAATTGATTCCAAACGCTTCTTGTGCCCCGCAATTGCAACACCAGGCAGTGAGTTGAATAGACCTTTGGTGTATGGATGACCCATTTCATCAAAGATATGCACCAAATTTCCACTCTCCACAACCTCGCCGGCATAAATAACGGCAACTTGGTCACACATTTCTGAAATGATGCCCAGATCATGTGTGATCATGATCATAGACGTGTTGAGTTCATTTTTTAACTTGTTCATCATGGCCAGAACCTGTGCCTGGATAGTTACATCCAGCGCAGTTGTCGGTTCATCTGCGATTATAAGCTCGGGATTGGCTGCCAATGCAATTGCAATGACGACCCTTTGTTTCATGCCACCGGAAAATTGAAAAGGATATTCGTTAAATCTCTCACGAGATATTCCTACCCTTTCCAACGCTTCGACTGCTTTGATATGCGCCTCTGCTTTGGATACCTTCTCATGAAGTAAAATGGTCTCCACGATCTGTTCGCCGATAGTATCAATCGGATTCAGCGCAGTCATCGGATCCTGAAAAATCATGGAGATTTTCTTACCCCGAATATGACGCATGAATCTATTTGATTTACCGATCAAATTTTCACCATCCATCTCTATAGAACCGCTTATAATTTTTCCCGGCGGGTCAGGAACCATACCCATAATGCCCAGCGCTATTGTTGTCTTACCGGCGCCGGTTTCGCCGACCAGTCCAAGCGTCTTTCCTTTTTCAACCTCCAGACTGACATTATTGACTGCACGAACCGTGCCGTCATCCGTTACGTAGTGTATCGTAAGGTCCTTAATTGATAAAAGTTTGTTTTCTTTACTCATTACATTCACTCCTACTTCTTCAAACGCGGATCAAGCGCGTCACGCAAACCATCACCAAAGAGGTTGACGGCAAAAACGGTGATCATAATAGCGAGACCCGGCATTGTGACCAGGTAACTATAATCACGAATATAGCTGCGTCCGGCAGAACACAAGGCGCCCCAGTCAGGAATCGGAACCTGGGCACCCAGACCGAGGAAGCTTAGAGAAGCTGCTTGTAGGATAGCGTTGGCAAAACCAAGAGTTACCTGAACAATAATCGGAGCCATAACATTAGGGAAAATATGTTTTATCAGGATACGTGTGTTGGTTGCGTTTATTGCACGAGCCGCTTCAATGTATTCCTGATCGCGTACCGAAAGCACTGCTGAGCGGACGATACGTGCGAATCCTGCGATGCCTGAAATACCAACTGCGATAATGCAGTTCGTCATGCCACTCCCCAATGTAGCTGCAATTGCAATAGCAAGCAGAATACCTGGGATAGCTAGCAGAACGTCCATGCACCGCATAATTATATTATCGAGTTTACCGCCGAAATATCCCGCGACTGCGCCGAGAATACTGCCGGCAATTGCCGATATACTGGTCGCTATCAGGCCAACTTTCAGTGAAACCTGTGCACCCCAGATAATACGGCTGAGGAGGTCACGTCCAAGACTGTCCGTGCCGAACAGGTGATCTTTTAACACGCCGGGAGCCTTCAGTGCAATTTTGATATTCTGAGCATCATAACCTTCGGGAGCCAGCCACCCAGCAAAAACTGCCACTAAAGTCATCAAAAGCAATATTACTATACCAATGACCGCCAACTTGTTTCTTTTTAAACGATGCCAAACCTCTTTGGATTGACTTCTTTTTTTAAATACTTTTTTCAGAGAAGAGGGGTTATTTATGCCACTTGATGTATTCATGCAGCTGCATCCTCCTTTCTCATCTTCTTCTTGGATTGAGCTTTGTACTGCGACTTAATACGAGGATCAACGAAAGCATAGATATAATCCACAAGCAAATTAACCAGGGAGAAGGTTGTTGCTATTAGAATAACGCCGCCTTGAACAACCGGGTAGTCTCGGGAAAGGATTGCAGAGAGCATGTAACTTCCGAGGCCCGGGATCGAGAAGACCGCTTCGGTAACCATAGCCCCACCCAGATTCAGCCCAAGCTGCAGGCCAACGACCGTGACAATGGGAACCAGTGCGTTCTTCATGGCATGATGCATAAGAATTTTCTGCTCAGTCTGTCCTTTAGCACGCGCCGTTCGGATATAGTCAGAACGGATAACCTCCAACAGGCTGGAACGTGTCATACGCATACAGATGGCAGCAGCATTGAATCCAATTGTAAATGCCGGAAGGATCCAATATAACGGTGTCTTATATCCTCCTGCAGGCAGAAAACGCAATTTAAGAGCAAAAAGCATTACCAGTAACATTCCTGTCCAGAAAGTGGGCATTGAAACACCGATCAGGCCAATCGTCGTCGTCGCTCTGTCCATAAAAGAATATTGCTTTGTTGCAGAGATTATTCCGATTGGCAAGCCAATTGCAACCATGACGACTGCGCTGGTTCCGGCCAGAATCATCGTAGCAGGATATCGTGAGAGCACTGCATCAATAACAGGTGCACGAGTCATATACGACATGCCGAAATTTCCGTGTAAGACGCCCCAGATGTATTGAAAGTACTGAATTATAACCGGCTGGTTCAGACCAAGTGTTTCACGCAGCTTATCAACATCAGCCTGAGGTGCAAATTCACCGAGCATAACTCGGGCCGGATCGCCCGGAGCGAAATGCAGAATCAAGAAGATGAACAGAGTTACACCCAGTAAAACTGGGATCATGGAAATCAATCGCTTCAAAAAATACTTAGTCATTTATTTTACTCCCTCCACAAAAATAAAGTGACAGATCTGTTATTAGAAAATTATCTCAAATATTTCATTTACTGAGCCTTTTTTAAAAACAGTTATCATTCAATAACACAATTAAAACTGCCTAATTCTATCTACACAAGTGTCTGAATCAATCTCTGGATCCAGTTCAAAACCCCAGAATCCGTCATAATGCAGTTCATCGATAATTACTTTTTTGATCTTGCTAAAATTGATTTCTCCTGTTCCCGGCTCGTGGCGCTCCGGACAATCTCCAATATGGAGGTATCCTAAAACATCTGCATACTTCCGTAATGTTGTGACCATGTTTCCTTCCATTTGCTGCATATGCCAGATGTCATAAAGAATTTTCAAATTAGGAGAATTGATTATTTTGCAAATATTACCTGTATAAATGGTCTTGGTCATGTAATAACCTTTTTTTGATATATTGTTAACTGCTTCCATAACCAGTGTTACACCGCCTGCTTCAGCCATTTTGGCTGCTTCATACATAGTACGAGTGGCACTTGCAATCTTTGTTACATCATCAAGTTCGAGACCAACACTTGTGAATGCACCGAATTCATCCATTGCTTGAGAGTGTATTACCAGATTCTTAACTCCCAGATAATTCGCGGTTTCAATGCTCTTTCCCAGATAGTCGAGAAATTCCTCCCGCTCTTCCGGAATAATGATAGAGGCTTTACAATCACCTGAGAAACATGCAATTTTTAAGTCAAACTGTTCACAAAGTTCTTTAATGCGTTTGACATCGCGATTTGACCAACATGCAAATTCTAAATAATCATATCCAGCATCTGCAACACACTTGAAGCGATCATAAAATGACTCTTTTTCCAAAAATATTTTTTCAATGCAAATTGATTTTTTCATAATTCTCTCCATTCCGAAATTTATTCAAATATTTTCTTCAACTCTACAATTCTCTGTTCTTTAGCACAATAGATGGACTTCCATCCGTCGTTGCTCGTGTGAGAATAAACGTATATATAAAATACCACTAGAAAAACCTATTTGTCAATAGTGCACTAAGATATATTAATATTCAGTTCTTTTTTATACTCTTAGTACATGAATATACTAATATATTTATGTACATTATAAATTTTTCTGCTAAAATGATAGTAAGAAATTTATTTTAACAATGAGGTGGATTATGAATACAAACATTAAATCTGGATACCTTGCAAGAAAACCTAACATATATGAAATCATTAGAGATAAAATTCAGTTTCTAGAAATTGAACCGGGAGCAAATATTTCTGAAAGTGAACTTTCGCAAGAATTAGGAGTTAGTAGAACTCCAATTAGAGAAACATTACTTCAACTTTCCTCAGAAAAGTTATTGGAAATATATCCTCAAAAAGGTATGTTTGTGTCTAAAATTGACGTTTCGTATATTAAACAATTAGCATATATGCGCCATATATTAGAAACACATATTTTAAGTGAAATGTGTCAAAATATGGTAAAAATAAGCGATAATCTTGAAAAAAATTTGTTATTGCAGAGGCTGTCAATAAAAAGTAGAAATATTCGAGAATACAGTAAATTAGATGATGAATTTCACAGAATATTATTTAGTTATTATGGTCATGAATCAATTTGGGATGTTATTGAACATACACGTGCCCATTTTACTCGTTATAGAATTCTCAAATTAAGCATAGGGGATAATATGTCTGAATCTATTCAGGAGCATTTCGAAATAATTCATTGTATTGAAGCTGGAGATATTATTTCTCTTCAAAATCTTTTATGGGAACATCACGATTGTAAACTAATTAGTATTGACCAAATACGCGAAAAACACCCCAATTATTTCTTGTGATCCAATCATCATTGTATTTATTTGCGGGTTATATGAGAAGTTAGCGGCTTTCAGGCATTATGCCGATTAATTCTTGACGCAAAAACTCCTCCTTAATAGATGACGTTTTTTTCGTCAGTCCACTTCCGGAGGAGCATATCATTTTTTGTTAGGGCGCATATTACTTTTGCAACGGCCCCGTTTTGTTCGCTCTCATTGGCGCTCAACTGACTAAAGTCACAATTAATAGAGGCACTGGAACATATATAAATGTCCCAGTATACCTAATTAATAATTATTTTGCAACTGCCAAGCGCTTGGCACGAGCCTGAAGAGTAGCTCTGAATACATCGATAGCAACTGCTATGACTATAACAGTTCCGATAACGATTTGCTGTAAATCGCTTGATACACCCAACAAATTACAACCATTTCGAATCACCGTAATCATCATGGCACCTATGAGTGTTCCCCAGATATTTCCTTTACCTCCGGAAAAAGACGCTCCTCCGATGATACAGGAGGCGATTGCATCAAGATCACCATCCAATGATGCAAGCGGAACGGCTGAATTCATTCGGCCTACATATACAATACCAGCCAGGGCACACATGAAACCGGATCCTGCATAAACAAATAACTGAATCTTTTCTACATTGATACCGGCTAACCTGGTTGCTTCCTTATTTCCGCCAAAACAATATATTTTTCTTCCAAGTGCTGTTCTATTCAAGAAAAAGTGGAAAATGATAAACATAACAATAACTAAGAGAAAACTAAATGGAATGGATACCTTACCGAAGTCAAAATCAAACACACCTGTAAACAGAACAGCTTGCGGAAATCCAGAAATAGCAGCAGCTCCGGTAATGAGCAAAGCCAAGCCGCGTGCAATATTTTTCGTACCTAATGTTGAAATAAATGGATGAGGCAGATGCAATTTCGTCAACAAAAGACCATTAATGAGTCCAAGTACTGTTCCTGTACATAAGCCAATTAATATAAGAACAACAGGGTTCATAATTTTAAAGTTCTTTACCATAACTCCCATTACAGAAATTGAAAGGGCTAATAATGAACCGGCAGATAAATCGATACCGCCCGTCAGGATAACCAATAGCATACCAGATGCCATGAGACATACAATAGGCGCCTGTCTTAAAATATTGGATATATTATTTGTTGATATAAATTTTCCGTTTGTAAAGATTGTCAAAGCAATAACCAAAACAACCAGTGCAAGCAGCGGACCCAACTTTCCAAGCATCTTTTTTAATGATCTCTTATTGTAGTCAATTGAAGTCATTCTATTGTTCCTCCCCATGCAGCTTTCATGATACTTTCCTGATTAAAATATTTGCTCTGATAATCAACTTCTCCCTTTATTTCGCCACCGCGCATCACTATGACTCTGTCGCTCATGCCAATAAGTTCAGGAAGCTCTGAGGAAATCATAATGACACACTTTCCAGCTTCAGTTAATTTGTTGATAATATTGTAAACTTCAATTTTTGCCTTTACGTCAATACCCCTTGTAGGTTCATCAAAAATGTAGATTTCAGCATCTGTATTGACCCATTTACCAATAACTACCTTCTGCTGATTTCCGCCAGACAGGGTTGCGACATTATGATTTAAATCACTAACCTTAATTTGTAAGTCTTTAACGTTTTCATCAGCTCTCATTTTCTGCTTTTTTTGATCAAGAAAGAGAACCTTCCTGTCGGCATCAATAGTAGCTAAATTCAAATTATTCAGAATAGAAGCCTCTTGAATCAGACCTTCTATTTTTCTGTCCTCAGTTAGAAAGGCGATTCTATTTTTAATAGCATCTAGTGGTTGTTTTATATGGACCTTTTTTCCTTTAATATAAATCGATCCTTCATCATGAAGATCTGCACCGAAAACAGCCCTGAAAACCTCTGTTCTTCCTGCTCCAACCAAGCCTCCAAAGCCGAGGACTTCACCGGCATTTGCTGTAAAACTGATGTTTTTAAACACTCCAATACTGGAAAAGTTTTCAACCCTGAGAAACTCATCCGTACGTTTAGAATGTATTTTAGGATACAAATTTTCCAGACTTCTTCCAACCATATCAGATATCAGTTTATCTTTTGTCATATCTGCAACAGGTGTCGTACTTACATGCTTGCCATCCCGCATAACCGTAACCACATCACATATGTCAAATATTTCTTCGAGTTTGTGTGAAACAAATACAATTGCAATGTTTTTTTCTTTTAATTTTTTGATTGTCTGCATTAACTGAACTGTTTCTTTTTCCGAAAGGCTGGATGTTGGCTCATCCATAATAAGCAGGCGTGAGTTGTGCAATACAGATTTCCCAATTTCAATTGTCTGCCAAACACCAATACTTAAGGTTGAGCACTCCGCCAATGGATCAAGATCAACGCCCATCTCGCTCATGAGCTCTTTTGCCTTGATGTTCATAGCTTTGTAGTCAAGAAGTACGGAGTTCTTCTTTTTCTTCAGATCTCCTATAAACAAATTGTCCGTTACATTAAGGAAGGGAACAATATTCAATTCCTGATAAACACAGCCTACACCATGTTCCATCGCAACAGCGGGATTATGAAAGACTGTCTCAACACCATCTATTAAAATGTGGCCCTTATCCGGTTTATTTACCCCGGTTAAAACTTTTATCAGCGTTGATTTTCCTGCGCCATTCTCACCGATCAAGCCATGGACCTCACCGGCACGAATCTGGAAAGACATGTCATTCAACGCAACAACACCTGGAAAATATTTCGAAATATTTTTTAATTCAAAAATTACGTCGCCCATTAGCTTAAACCACCATCTTTCTACGAAACAAGTGGAGATCCCAAAATTGGAATCTCCACTCATCCATGTAATTCTAATAATTAGCTAACTGCAGCAACTTTTGCCTCAAGATCAGCAAGGAATGCAGCTGCATTATCTTTTGAAACAACTGTTGCACCGGAATCAATACGTTTTTCGATTGTCTCGCCTTTGGCTGCTTTTACAGCATTCTGAACGGCAAGAACACCCATCTGGTAAGGATTCTGAGCGGCTGTTCCAAGAACTTTTCCTTCTATAACCAACTTACAAACCGGGATTGTTCCGTCAAAGCCCATAACAACTGCTTTGGATCCGGCAGCTTCTACAGCGCGCTGGGCACCGGTTGCCATTGAGTCAGCAGTTGTAATGATCAGGTCGACATTATCATATTTCGTGAGCAAATCCTGAGTAACATTGAGGGACTTCTCTTCTGTGGAGTCCGCAGCCTGAACCTCAAGAATGTTAACACCAGCAGCTTTTAATGCATCTGTAATGCCCTTCTCACGTTCGTCATGCGTAGTATCACCCAGTCTGCCGCGGAGAATTATGGCATTAGCGCCTTTACCTACAATACTTGCAGCATATTCACCACCCATTTTACCAGCAGCTTCGTTGCCGGTTCCAATGAATGTCAGGGATTTCTCATAGGTTGTATTTGTATCAACGGCGAGAACCGGAATTCCTGCCTCGGTAGCTTTGGCAAGTGAAGGAAGTACTGCATCCTGGGATGAGGGAGCAATGCAAAGTGCGCTCACACCATCACCAACAAGAGTATCGATCATATCAACCTGTCCCTGAACATCGCTTTCAGAGTTCGGTGCAATAAATTTCAACTCTACGCCTTCTTTGTCGGCTTCAACTTGTGCGCCGGCTTTCATAAGAATCCAATACTGGTCAGCAAGAGATTTGACAACAAAGCCAACTGTGATTTTTCCTGCGGCAGTCGTAGCAGCTACTGTTGTGTCCCCTGCTTTGGCTGTTGTTGTAGTTGTTGTTGTAGAAGCACACCCACCAAGTACCGGAGCCAGCATTACAGCGGAAATTGTAATAGCTAATAATCTTTTTTTCATCGATCTTTCCTCCTGTTTTTTTTCATCTTACTTCTGTATTAAAGTTAATCGGGTAATTCTCCTCCTCTCTTATGTACCAAATCAAACCTCAATGATTCAAATTCTTCTTCGGATAGTTTGTGTTTTAGGTCTGTGTCTCCTCTCAATAAAGATACTTATCAAGTATCTTGAAAGCAAAATAAGGGTTCATTATTGTTTTGTGCTATCTGCATCAACATTTTTTTCTTCGATAAATGTATACATAATGCACTATTTGCAGTTTTTATGAAATTTATTGATTTAAAATTATTTGTAATTAATTCTAAATTAATAATAGCACTCTCAATTAATTTTCAAAGATTTTGTTTCGCTTTTTCTGAACATTATTACAGATATTTTCTATTTGCAATCATTTTTTTGTGCACCTTCACAGTATGCCGATTAGGGAAGAGTAACGTTTCGTGTCGTTTGCCTGACTATCAGTTTTGTATTCAAAGTTATTATCCGACCTGTTTTGCTGCTCTTTTTTTGCTTTGAATCCATCGATAACATCAGTAACTGCATACCTGCCTCTCCCATTTCGCTGCATGGTATTTTAACTGTAGTCAGCTGGATTTGCGGAAGCGACGCATACGCAACATCATCAAATCCAATTATTCCAACATCCTCCGGTATACCGAAACCCGCTTCCGAGATAGCCTGCATTGCGCCTAGTGCGATCAAATCATCTGCGCACACCAGTCCGTCCGGCCGTTGGGATTTGGGCAGTTTCATGAGGTTTTTTGTTCGCTCATACCCACTGATAATGGTATACGATTCCTCCGAAATCAGATCCGTACATATTTCAATTCCGGCGGCCTTTTGCACTTCACAAAAGCTTTCCAGTCGTGCGGCATTTGACGAAGAGTAACTTGGGCCGCCAAGAAAAGCCAAACGTTTGTATCCGCATTTAATCATATGGTCGACTGCGAGCTTCCCTCCCTGCCCGTTGTCTACTTCCACAAAACTGGTACCTGAAGCGCGTTTTGAGATTGTCTTTCCAAAAATAACCATCGGTATGTCGGAGTTGTAAAACTGATCATCATAAATATCGACAGAAGGATAAAGCAGAATCCCGTCGACTCTTTTCTCAGATAGTGCTTTTAGTTCTTTCTTTTCCTTTTCCCTGTCCCAACCTGTATTACATATCAGAAGCAGGAAACCGTTCATATCTGCTATACGGTTAATCGAGGAAAGAATGTTGGTAAAAAACGGGTTGCTCAAATCAGGAAGGACGAAGCCGATCGTATTTGTTTTGCGTGTCACAAGTCCGGAAGCAAGAGTGTTTTTTTCATAACCCATTTCATTCGCTATTCTCTGAATGTATTCCTTCGCCGGGTTTCCCTCGCTCATTTGATTGTTGAGTGCCCGTGATACCGATGCATAAGAAACGCCGGCTGTTTTAGCGATATCTTTAATGGTAATCATAATATCCTTCTCTTTTCCTGGTTTTCATCCATTCATCAATTTTATCAATCCGGCAACCAAATCCTACAGCCAGCCTGCGCCGGCATGTTCCTGACAATTGAAATCACAGCCCTGTCATCTCTCGGATATATTTTCTGGTCATTAGGGCATACGCAAAAGGATTTGCCTTCGCTGGATCCTGCTCTGCTTCCACCACCATCCATCCCTTATAATTATTTTCTGCAAGGATATCGAATATAGGTTTGAAATCAATGTCACCATCTCCCGGAACCGTGAAAGCACCGGCACGGACAGCTTCAAGAAAACTCATCTTTTCAGCATGCACCCTGTCCACAACCGGACGGCGAATATCCTTCAAATGGACATGGCGGACACGCTTAATGTATTTCTGCAGTGCCTTTACCGGGTCTTCCGATGAAAAGGCAAAGTGGCCGCTGTCATACAGCAGAAAAACCAATTCCGGATCTGTCAATTCCATAAACTTATCAACTTCGGCCATGGTTTGAATGCAGGTTCCCATATGATGGTGATAGGTGAAAGTTATACCATTATCGTGGGCGATCCTACCCATTTCATTGAAACCTTTTGCTAATGTCTTCCACTGCTCCTCGTTGATAACAGGCTTTGCTTCGAAAATCGGAAGTGTTGTCCCCTGTATGGAGTTTCCCTGCTCAGAGGCACCTATAATGCCGGATCCCATTGCTTTTAGAAATTTCAGTTGCTCTTTTAAATTCTGTATGGTCACCTCATACGGCTCCGACATAAGCAGCGATGAAAACCACTGATTGCATATTTGAATATTGCGAATATCCAGCAACGGCTTTAAAACAGAAGGATCCTTAGGGTATTTACTGCCTACTTCACTGCCAGTAAAACCTGCCAGGGCCATTTCACTGACGCATTGTTCAAAAGTGTTCTCCTTGCCCAGGTCAGGCATATCGTCGTTCGTCCAGGCAATCGGGGCAATTGCAAGTTTTACCTGATTTTTATCCAACATACTTCTTCTCCTAATAATCTCTTGCTTGATCAATATGATCGTGCATTTTTTTGCAGGCATCTTCCACGGAAGCTGAATTGGAGACTTCGGCTATACCGACACGCCACCAGGATTCATATCCATGGGTCATACTTCCAGGAACGACTTTAATGTCAAACAACACCGGAACATTTGCTTTTTTTGAATCTTCCAAAGCATCTCTGAGTTCCTGCAACGTACTGATCCTATAACCTTTGCAGCCTAAGGATTCAGCATTCATCGCAAAATCTACCGGAATGTTCGGTGCTGTCAGTCGGCCGGTTTTCTGATCCCTGGAAGTGAAAACCGTACCAAAACTATGTCCGCCATTTGCATTTTGAAGATTCTCAATACAGCCCCACCCTTGATTGTCAAACAGGCAGATATTTACTTTGAGATGTTCCTGAACCATTGTATATACTTCACTGTTCAGCATCAGATAACCGCCGTCGCCAACCATAGCAAAGACTTCAGATTCCGGGGATGCGATTTTAACACCCAATGCACCGTTAAGATCGTAACCCATATTGCTGTAACCATATTCCACATGGTAAGAGCCCGGATTACCCGGTCTCCATACTCGCTGCAGGTCACCGGGCAGGCTTCCGGCAGCACAGACGACAATATCCTGTGCGCGGGCAAATTTGTTGATTTCGCCAACGACAAGGACCTGGCTTAACCCGTCAGGAACCTCTTCCTTGTATAGTTCATCAACCGTATCGTCCCATTCTTTCTTTGCTTTGGAAAATTCATCAATATATCCGGTCTTATAGCCATCAAGGGCCGCATCTATTGCAGCCAAGCCATCCCGTGCATCACCGATAATGGCCTCTCCATTCATTTTATATGCATCAAAGGGACAAATATTCAGGGACAGGAACTTAACATCAGGATTTTGAAAAATCCATTTCGAACCCGTCGTAAAGTCAGAAAAACGTGTGCCGACTCCGATAACAAGATCCGTCCCGCTGCCGATCTTATTTGCTGCAGACGTACCGGTTACGCCCAAGCCGCCAAGGTTCATCTTATGATCCCAGGCAACCATGCCTTTCCCTGCCTGTGTTTCACCGAAAGGAATATTATGTTTCTCTGCAAATTCGGCAAACACCTTCTCCGCCCCTGAATAACGTACGCCGCCGCCGCAGACGAGCATCGGTTTTTTGCTGGATTTGATGAGTTCAACTGCACGCTGCATTTGACTTACCGTCAGTGGACGCCGGTCCATATGCCAAACCCTCCTGGCAAAGAAGTATTCAGGATAATCATATGCTTCTGCCTCTACGTCTTGCGGTAAAGCGAGGCAGACAGCACCGGTATCTGCAGGATCCGTCAAAACTCTCATCGCATTCATTGCAGCGCTCATAAGCTGTTCCGGACGAGTCAGGCGGTCAAAATAACGGCAGACTGCCTTAAAAGCGTCGTTTACGGTCGTTCCCAGACTTGAGAATATCTCGACTTGCTGTAAAACAGGATCAGGCTGGCGGCAAGCGAAAGTATCACCCGGAATTACCAGGAGCGGGATCCGGTTAGCCGATGCGCAGGCAGCTGCCGTTACCATATTTGTAGCGCCGGGGCCGATTGATGAAACACAGGCGATAATCGACTTGCGGTTCATCTGTTTTGCGTATGCCATAGCGGCCAGAGCCATACCTTGTTCATTCTTTCCCTGGTAGAATTTCAGGTTGTGCTCCATAAACTCAAGAGCCTCACCAACGCCGGTCACGCATCCATGTCCGAAGATACCGAAAATGCCGTTTACAAATTTCGTCTCTACGCCATCCTGCTCTACATACTGATTATCCAAAAATGTAAGCAGCGCCTGAGCCATTGTTAATCGAATTCGCTTAGTCATCCTTTTCATTTCCTTCCTAATTATTGGTGTGACCGACACCAGTACATTAAATCTTTATGGTACAGCCTTCCCTGAGTGACCTTCCTGCTGCAAGTGCTATTTCAACTGCCTTCAGGCCATCCTCATCATCAACTACCATTGGAAGATTGTTGTTAATTGAGTTGACAAACGCCGTGAACTGACCGACAAATGCACCCGTATATCGATCCAGGAAGAAGAAGGGAATCTTATCTGTAGTCACGCTGTCGGCCGTACTGACTTCTACTGTTGAAGGTTTATCATTCATGGCAACAGCAACACCCTTGGAGCCAAACACCTCCACACGCTGATCATATCCATAAACTGCCTGGCGGCTGTTGTCTATCACTGCCAATGCTCCATTAGCCATTTTCATCGTAACGACAGCCGTGTCAACATCGCCTGCTTCACCAATTTCAGGATCCACAAGGCATGCGCCATGTGCAGTTACTTCCACGACTTCGCTTCCGCTGAGATAACGGACCATGTCAAAGTCATGAATCATCATGTCACAAAAAAGTCCACCGGAAACTTTTATATAGGATACAGGCGGCGGAGAGGGGTCACGGGAAGTAACTCGAATAATATGGGGCTCGCCTACTGTACCGTCCACTACGAGATCATGAACACGCTTAAAGTTATGATCAAAACGGCGGTTGAAGCCTGTTTGAAAACGAACACCCGACTCTTTGACTGCTTTCATAACCTCTTTAATCCGGTCAACATTCCAGTCAATTGGTTTTTCGCAAAAAATATTCTTGCCGGCTTTCGCAGCAGCGATTGCGATTTCGGAATGAGTATCAGTAGAAGTAGCGATAATTACCGCATCAACCTCAGGATTAGAAAGAAGATCCTGATAATCTTTATAAATAAACTTTATCCCTTTTGATTCTGCCCATTCCCTGCTGGAATCAATAAATATATCGGCTGCTGCAATAATTTCCACACCTTCAACAAGGCTCGTCAAATTATTAATGTGGTGCTTGCCGATCCTGCCTGTGCCTATGACGCCAATTTTCATCCGATCCATTTTTGTCGCTCACTTTCATAAATAATTGATTCGTAATGCGATTTGGGATGTGCCCTGCAAACGTTTACAGTCACATTTTATTGATTGGAAATGTATTTGTCAAGTTATTCAAAACATATTTTTGTGTGTTTTCAACAAAATATATGTGATTTTTCTATTCTTTATTGTTTTTATGCGCAAATCCATATAAACTATAAGCTGATTATCATGGTTATTGTATCAATAAGTTCGTATGCGGTAACTATAACATTAGCACTATCTTCACATATTCCACTACTTCGAGTGCAATAATAGTATATTTTGATCATCTAACGATAATATTATGGATTTTTCATCACTCACACGACGGTCATTCAAATGGTCTGAGGTTACAATATGCAATATATTTGTGCATATAAATAACACAAATATATGCTTTCTCATTATTTGTTCATTGACGTCTGTATTTGATTGAAATATGCTGTTTCATATCCCCCTGCAAAGGAGTCACATCATGTCAGCTACAATTAAGGATATTGCGCATGCATTAGGGATCACTCATTCTACTGTTTCCCGGGCCTTGAATGGCAAAACAGGCGTCAGCCCGGTTTTGAGAAAAAAGATTATTGCAACGGCTGAAAAATTAGGTTATTCACCTAATGCCATTGCGCGCGGACTTGTTATGAAGCAGAGTATGACGATTGCTTTCATAGTCCCTGATTTTTCCAACCCGTTCTTTGTCGAGATTGCCCATGCTGTGAATTCGACTGCCTCCGCGAGAGGGTTTAACACAATTATGTGTGATACGCTTTGGAGCCATCAGGAGGAGCTGCAGCAAATCAAGCTTATGTCGGAAAAACGTGTTGACGGAATAATTATCAAATCTTTTGGTGATGATGACTCACATCTGCTTAGCCTTGGAATTCCGGTAGTAAAGCTGAATCCGGCACTTGATCCGGAAATTTCTTCGATAGATATTGATAATGTCCTTGGCGCATATAAAGCAACTGAACATTTGATACAGTGCGGTTATGAGCATATTGCGTATATTGGAAGTACACAGGATGCCCAGACAACGGAAGGAAGACTGAAGGGCTATCATTCTGCGATGAAAAAGTATCATCGGAGAATTGAAAGCCGGTTGATCTCACTTGGTGAATATTCACTTGAATCAGGAGTTCATTGTTATGAGAAACTTCTGGCAACAGGTCTGCCCTTTGATGCGGCTTTGTGTGAGAATGATATGATTGCATTGGGCGTTTTCGACCGTGCCTTAAGAGACAACAAGAATATCCCGGATCAGTTTGGTCTTGTGGGGTTTGACGACATGTTTTTTGCCAGTTTACCAATGACTCGTCTAACTACAGTTGCACAGCCAAAACAGAAAATCGGTGAAAAAGCAGCGTCTTTGTTGCTTGATCTAATAACGGAACCGGAAAAAACGAAAAACAGGTCAATCGTTTTAAAACCTGAATTGATTATCAGATCAACAACAAGGCAAATTTCCGGACAAATCAAAATATGAATTCAATATATCCGCAATTGGTATTGACAATCGACATAGTTGTTCATACAATAGCAGAATAACGCACACGTGTGCGTACAGGATCCAGAATGTATTCATGACATTAAAAACGATTCAGAATTATTGCCAGGGCAGATCATTATTATTCACCGTCAAACTTATTATTAAATTAAAATTGGGAGGTACTAACATGAAAATTGGTATTATCGGCGCCGGCCGCATCGGAAAGGTCCATGCCAGGAATATCTCGATGTTTGTTCCGGAATTTGAGATTAAAACGATCGCTGATCCCTATGCAAACGAGGAAACAGAAGCATTTGCCAAACGCTATGGTATACCTCATGTCACCAAAGACACAAATGATATCCTCAGCGATAAAGAAGTTGAAGCAGTCCTCATTTGTTCTTCTACAGATACGCATTCAAAGTACATAATTGAGAGTGCCAAAGCCGGGAAACATATTTTTTGTGAAAAACCGATTGACTACAACCTTGACAATGTTTACGCTGCCATCAAAGCTGCTAAAGACGCCGGCGTCAAGCTGCAGATTGGTTTTTGCCGCCGGTTTGACCATAACCACCGTGCTGTGTACGATCTTGTACAGGCAGGAAAAGTTGGCACCCCCCACATTATTAAAATAAGCTCCCGTGACCCTGAGCCGCCGCCGATTTCCTATGTTAAAGTATCCGGCGGAATATTCTATGACATGATGATTCACGATTTTGATATGGCCCGCTTCCTGGCAGGCAGCGAAGTGACAGAAGTATATGCCCAGGGCTCCGTTTTGATCGATCCGGCCATCGGTGAAGCGGGTGATGTGGATACCGCTGTTGTCACTCTCCGTTTTGAATCCGGCTGTATCGCCGTCATCGACAACTCCCGTAAAGCTGTCTATGGCTATGACCAGCGAATTGAAGTCTTCGGCTCAAATGGCTGTGCTCAGAACGAGAACGATATCGCGTCCACTGCAAAGCTCTTCGGTGCCGACAGCACCACTTACGGCACAGCATACAAGGTAATGTGGGATCGTTATACCGGAGCGTTTGTCGCAGAAATGAAAGCCTTCGCCGATGCAATCGTCAATGATCTTGAGACACCTGTCACGGGTATGGATGGCTTGTATCCGGTTTTAATGGCTGCCGCAGCCACAAAGTCGCTGCACGAAGGACGTCCGGTGAAAATTTCCGAGATTGCAAAATAGGAGGATACAGAGATGAAATTTTGTGCATGTATCGACACGCTCTTTACTGATTTGCCGTTCTACGACCGCTTCCAGGCAGCCCATGACGAGGGGTTCGAGTCTGTCGAGTTCTGGAATCGTGATGATAAAAGCACTGCGAAGATTAGTCAAGCCGCCAGTAAAGCCGGAATCAAGATCTCCGGCTTCAACGGCGATTCCGCCTATTCACTGGTTGATCCGACACACAAGGAAAAATACCTGGAATACCTGAGAGGTTCTGTGGAATTTGCCCAAACTATCGGCGCGGCCAGTGTAACCATCCACTCCAATGCCCTCGGTGACGGCGGTATCGTCGTCAACCATTATGATGAACTCTCCGACACGGTCAAAACCTGCTCCATGTATGACATGCTTTTGTCCTGCGCACAGATCGCCGACCAAAGTGGAATCAACATGAATCTGGAAGCACTCAACATTACAACCGACCATGTTGGAAATTTCTTAAAAACTACCCAAATGGGTGCCGAAATGACTCGTATGATCAAATGCGATCGACTGAAGCTCCTCTATGATGTCTACCATATGCAGCTTAATGAGGGTAGCATATGTGACAATCTGACAAAATATTTTGACCAGATCGGTCATATTCATATCGCGGATGCTCCCGGACGACACGAGCCTGGTACTGGCGAAATCAATTACAGGAATGTCTTCGCCTGCTTGGAACGCTTGGGGTACCAGAATCGTATCGGTTTTGAGCTCTTCCCGGAATTTGACAACGCCAGGGCTGTCAAAGCCATCATGGCGCTGAAATAGGATCGTCTTTCTTTGTCATTGATGACCAATGCTTCGAAATAAACAGCCTGACCCGATGCAAGATCGGACCAGGCTGTTTCGTTAACTTCATTAGATTTTATGTTAAGCAGAATCAAATTCAGAAGATTGGTGTTACCTACCGGCTTATCGTTTGTAAGAGCGAGTCAATGGACGTTTTTATGCCAGCGTCCACACTCATTGTCAAGTCTTCCATTTCCAGCGAAACATACTCATTATATCCCATCATTCCAATGACGGAGAAAAATTCTTTCCACCACTGCAGATCTTTGCCGCATCCGACAACTACATAATTCCAGGTGCGGCTTTCAACATCAGTGACAGGTCTATATTCCAACAAACCGTTTATGTCACATAGACCACGCTCGATCCGGGCATCCTTGCCGTGGACATGATAAATCATCCCTTTTAATGCTCGTGCAGCCGCAATCGGATCAGCACCCATGATCATCAGATGCGAAGGATCCAGATTAATACCTATTATGTTGCCGATTGCGCTGCGTAAACGCATCAGTGTTTCAGGATTATAAACAAGCTGGTTGGGGAACTCTTCAATTGCAATGCGTTCAATTCCCTGCTGCTTTGCATATTCTGAAAATTTCTTCCACCATGGTACAGCAACCTGATTCCATTGGTAGTCCATAACACCGGGCATGTAATCCGGTAATGTAATAGTAGATGTAATCCAGTTCGGAGTCTTATCGCCATCTGAACCTGCGGGCAGGCCCGACATCATTACAATTTTTTTGACGCCCAGTTTTCCGGCAAGTTCAGCAGTTTCATAAGATGTCCTGGTATGTTTTTCCCCCAGATCCCCCGGTGCCAAAGGATTTCCGGAACAATTAAGTGCAGCTATTCCCATACCGCGTTTTTCAAGTTCAGCAAGGAATGACTTGCGTTTACCTTCATCAGACAGAAGTTCAGTTGTATTGACATGGGGACAGTCTGCCCAGCCGCCGGACGTCATTTCCACTGCGTTAATTCCCAAGGATTTCACCTTATCCAGCATGTCCGGATAAGGTAAGTTCGCCAGTACATCCGTGCATATTGCTAATTTCATAATCTCATACTCCTCTAAAAATGACTTCTCGTTTACTTCTGATAAAAAGTCGGGCAATCATCAAGTGTAATCGACACGATTGTCTGGGTATCCCGGGCACGTGAAGCGGCTTTGGCAGTAACCTGGGCCGCATAACCGTCCCAGGCATTGGGGCCATCCACCCGGCCTGCTGCGCATGCATTAATCCATTCCTGGAACTCTATGTTATAGGCATCTACAAACCTTTCAGACCAGTCCGTGCATATAGGGATTATGCGGGCGGCCTTCGTACGCACCATGGCATTGCTGGGCTCAGGCAGGCTAATAATGCCTTCCTCGCAGCACACCTCACACTTAATGTCATAGCCGTAATGGCAGTTGATAAATGCTTCCACATCAATGCGAACACCCGATTTTGTGGTTAACATCATGATCTGGGGATCCTGCAGAATGGCGCTTGCATACTTTGTCTTTTTGGGAAAAACGACTTCTGCAGTGGCATAATCTTCATTCAGCAGCCATCTGAGAACATCGATCTCATGAATCATGGAATTCTCAACCTCCATGGGAGTATCATAGTTGTCACCCGAGGAAAAGTTCCTGTGTGCGCAGTGCAGCATCAGGGGCTCCCCATAGGTACGGTCCTCAATCAATTTTTTTAACTGTCGGTAACCCGGATCAAACCGCCGCATAAATCCAACCTGCACCAACATTTTTCCGCCGGAAATTTCTGCATCAACAATTCTTTTACAGGCTTCTGCTTCAGGTGCAAGAGGTTTTTCGCAGAAAACGTATTTTCCTGCTGCGATCGCCGACAAAACGTACGGCTCATGATCAGGATCCAGCGTAGTAACAACTACGGCGTCGATCCCCTCGTCCGCGATCATGTCTTTCCCGTTTTTAAAAAACCGGAGGCCGTATTTATCGGCAACCGACTTACCAAATTGGATATTTATATCAGAACAGGCAACTACACGTGCCCCCTGTAAATGATTGTTGATACGATCAATATGAGTCCGGCCAATCGCACCTGTACCAACCAAGCCAACTCTTAATGTCATAATTTTTCTCCTTTCGTTGATCCGACAGCATGCTCTTTCATTTGGTTTTGCATGAGAATAACCTTGTCGATTTTTTCTATTCCATGTCGATATTTTCACTGAGCCGGATATCAATTTTCGTCGTCAATTGCAGCGATTCGGGGTGCTTGTTGAAGAATAAACGATCATACATAATGTTTAAACTTCTGTAACCTTGGCCGAAAAGATCTTGTCCGATGGTGAAATCTATCACACCGTCTTTAACCAGTCTGACAATTTCCGGATAAAAATCAAAGCAAATCATTTTGATTTTTTTGGTTGGCCGACTGGACAAAACGGCTCTGGCTACTTCAGCGACGTTGCCGCACGTGACAAAAATACCGTCCGTATCCGGTTTATTCTTCAGGAGTTCCAGGGTATTATTGTACGCAGTATCCGCCTGCTCGTATGTTTCTACAATGTCACTTATTTTAATCTGCGGATATAGTTCACTGACGATATTGATAAATCCGAGCTGACGTTCTTTTGCACACATTATTTGTGCTGCACTTGTGATAACCGCCACATTTCCGCGGCAGTTGAGGATTTCACCCATCAGCTTGCCGGCTACCCGTCCTGCACGCTTTGCATCTTGTCCAATGAAACAAATTTTCTCACAGTTTTGTAAATCCGTATTTACCAGTATGACATGCTTATTCTGGGCGGCCAATTCGTTTATCGCATTGGCAATTTTTTCGTCATCGATCGGGCTGATGATCAGACCTGCAATATTTATTTTCTCCAGCGCCTTCAATGTTTTCAGTTGATCCTCTAAATCGTTGTCATTGCTGATGTAGTACTTAATCGCTAATCCGTAAATACTCAGTTCACTGAAGGCTGCTTCCACGCCTCTTTTGATCTCGTCAAGGGCATCGACTTTCAGAAGTACGACGGCGATGATCAGCGGATTTTTTTGAAGGGCCAGGGCTTTGCCAACTGCGTTTGGTTGATACTGAAGTTCATCAATTATCTTCTGTACGTGTTCCCTAACCTCCTTACTGACACCAATACGATCATGCAAAACCTTGTCGACGGTTGACCGGTGAACACCCGAGAGTTCTGCGATTTGTTTGATTGTTGGTTTCATCCTTCGTCAACCTCACTTTGCGAGCCCGTGCTCGTTGATGACCCTATTGTACATTCTGACTAAATATTTGGCAAGAACCAAATTATGTATTCGATATTTTGTTAGATTTATTTGCATTGGTTTTGTGCATTTTGAACAAATTGATATTTCCGCCGCAATCACTTTAACTTGGGTCTTTACTATATCGATAATAGAGCTTTAATCAGAACGCTGATTCCTCCTATCATGAACAGCGAAATAATGACGCGTCTGATTACTAGATCTCTCAGTTTTTTATCAACATGTGAACCGAGAGTAAAGCCAAGAAGCATTCCCGGCAGTGCTATTAAAACCAAATAGAAGACATCTTTTGTAAAAATACCGGTTACAGCATAGACAATGAATCTGAAAATATTTTCGATCAGAAAAATGAAACAAATATTGCCGCGGAATGAATCTCTGTTCTTTGAAGTCCTCTCGATATACGCAACAAAAAATAGGTTAATCCCGAAAAGTCCGCCGGTCACACCTGAAAAGAACGAAACGATGCATAAAACAATTTTATTTTCCTTAAAATTCTTGGATCGATTTCTCGTGAGCATCTCTATTCCAATTCCAATGATTACAATACCCAGTAAAGCCTTCAGAATCCAGGGCGTCCCATATTTTAAAAGGATCGTACCTGGGATAACACCGCATAAAATGCTGACTGCGACTGGAATTGAACTTTTGATCGAAAAATTTTTGCGGTTTTTCCACGCAATATATGCATTTGTCGGTATCTGCAGGCAAAGATTCATTGGTGAAATAACTTTGTTATCCATCATCATAGAGAAAAGCGGGTTTGAAATAAGGGGGTCGCCGAAACCTGCCAGCCCTTTGACGAAAAAACATACAAACTGTATCAAAAAATCAGAATGATAATATCCCATGAAAATGTCATGTTGAACGCTCCCGTTTAGCAATTACTAATGAATCATTTACCATTCCAGTAGGTAGGATTCTTTTCAAGAAGCCATGCAAAAGTTGGATCATCAATTCTCGTTTTTATCCACGGATTACCGGGCAGATGCCGGATTCCCCACATATAACAGCAGGGATATCCCGGTGCCATCACCTGGGAATGTGTTGAACTGTCCGTAATGATACAGCAGCCGTTGTGATGAATTTCATGGACTTCACCGCCCGACCAGCCCGCCCCGAATCCTTCGGGCCGCTCAAAATGATAGAAATAGACTTCCGGCTGGGGATGATAATGGGGAGGATAACTGGACCATTTACCGGGAAGGTTGATGACCTCACCTAAAACCATATTGGAGTACGGGGCGGAATCATAATCAAAACAGGTACGGACATCGCGTTCCATCATTCCGTCTAACTCACCCTCTGCACCTCTTCGCCAGGTATCCACCTCATCCGGAGTATACAGATGTACTGGAAAGGATTGGTCATTCAATGTTTTCTGAACATAAATTTCACAGTGTTTATAAGCTTTCAGCGAACAGCTTTTCCCGGCCGGAAGCAGCATGCAGTAAGGGTTGCATGTGAAAGGATTTGGACGGTCCATTTCTATTATTTGACCGTCAAATATAGCCGCTGCATGCCCTTCAATCATCAGCCATGATACTTCTTTGTCTTTTTCATCAAAACGAAATTCATCACCGTCTTCCATGACCAATAACGCAATATCCATGAAAGTACCTTCTCCGTTATTGACCTCAATCAGTGTGTATTCGTTATATCCACGTTTGACTTCTTTTTCTATATACATAACGAGATCCTCCGCTTTATATCTGTTTGCTGGCAAAATATGATTCATTTTCAGTATAATAACAAATACCAGCGGGTTTTTCAGCAATATCCCAATTAAAAATCTCAATTTTATCAAATAATGCCGCATTTTTTCGAAAATCGAGTTAAAATATATATAGTTTAACTAATAAATGGATAACAGGCTATAAATTATGACAATATTTTGATAGTGTGTTGACATGTTTGGCACATTTTGATTTAATGATTCTGTCTTCTTTATTCTTTTCCTTTTTATTTTTCATTTGCTGCCCGGGCATTTTTGCTTCACCGGAAGCAGATGCCGGGCAGCAAATGAAAAAGGCACAATGCAGTAATATGATTGATTCAAATTAATTTGGAGGTATGAAAATGGCAAAAATCAAAGTTGGTGTAGCCGGTTATGGTACAATTGGGCAGCGTCTCGCTGATGGTGTAGCGCTGCAGGGTGATATGGAACTTGTAGGTGTCGCGGATCTCGCCCCTACTCTCTCAATCCGCGCACTCAAGGAAAAAGGGATGCCTTATGATCTCTATCTGGTAAGCGGAAGCAACAAAGCTAGTTTTGATGCTTTGAACATTCCAATTGCCGGGACATTTGAAGATTTGGTCGGCAAAGTGGATATTATGCTTGACTCATCACCCGCAGGTATAGGCGCAAAGAACAAGGAACTGTATGCATCCAAGGGTGTAAAAGCCGTGTTCCAGGGCGGCGAGAAGAATTCCGTTGCCGATGTTTTTTTCCATGGATATGCCAATTACGAAAAAGGATTGAATATGGATTTCTTAAAACTGACAAGCTGCAATACAACCGGGCTGATCCGGTCGGTTGACTGCCTTGACCGCGCTTTCGGAATCGAAAGAGTTGCGATAACGATTGTCCGCAGGGTAGCAGACCCGGGGGACTATCACCGCGGCCTGACCAACGCTTTACAGATTGACAAGGCGCCCTCCCACCAAGCGCTCGACCTAATGACGATTATGCCGCATGTCGAAGCAACGGGCATCTTAATACATACGCCTGTGACGCACGGGCATATCATTACCGTAGTTGCCAAAGGCAAGGTCAAAATCACGAAAGAAATGGCGGTTAATGCCTTTTTGAAGCACGACCGAATCCGTGTCGTCAACATTGATGACGGATTCCAGGGAAATGCCTCCTTCTTCAAATATGCCCGTGACCTCGGAAATCCCCGCGGTGACATGTATGAAATCGGCCTCTGGACCGATTCCATAGTAGAATACGGCGACGAGATCATGTATGCCATCAACATTCCGCAGGAATCCGTAACCATCCCGGAAACAATCGATGCCATCCGTGCAGCTATGGGTATGCAGACAGACCGCCTTGAAGGCGTAGCCGCTACGAATAAATATTTGGGTATAGGAAAATGGAAATAAAAATTCAGTCAGTCAGGGATATAAATGTCAGAAACAGGAAAGTCCTTTTTCGTCCTGACATCAACTCACCGATCGATCCGCTGACAAAGGCGATAGTGAATGCAAACCGCATCCAGAAGAATGCGCCTACGCTTCAATATCTCCTGGACAACGGGGCAGCGGTCGCAATCATTGCGCATCAGGGTGATACGCTTGATTATCAGAATCTTATATCCATGCAGGAGCATGCGCAAAAAATATCGGAGGCTTCCGGTTATCCGGTACGCTACATAGATGATGTCTGCGGTGATGCGGCAGTTGATGCCGTTAAAAATCTTAAGGGCGGCGAATGTGTCTTTCTGGGCAACCTGCGTTACCTGACGGAGGAGGTATCGACGTTCGAAAAGGATGTGAAGCTGACCCCGGAAGAAATGAAGGACACCTATCTGATCCGGCGGCTTGCCCCTCTTTTTGACCTGTATGTCAACGATGCATTCTCGGCAGCCCACAGGAATTGTCCCAGTATGACAGGTTTCCAGCAGATTTTGCCAAGTGCTGCAGGTTTTCAGTTTTTCGACGAATACTCTGCACTGAGCGCCGTCCGTGACAATGCAAAGCACCCCGCCGTATTTGTCCTTGGCGGTGCCAAAATCAGTGATGCCTTCGGAATGATGGAGACTGTACTTAAGAACGGTACCGCCGACAAAATCCTGACGACAGGGATTACGGGCATCATCATGCTGATCGCATCCGGAGTCGAAGTCGGTGACAAAATGCTCAAATTCCTTAAGGACAGGGATCTTCTCGTCTTCGTCGATGCCGCCAAAAAATACCTGGCGGAATATTCCGGCCAGATCGAAATTCCGGTCGATGTCGCTGTCAAAGTGAACGGGACACGTGCTGAAATTCCTGTCTCGCAAATGCCGATGGATACCCTCTACCCGGATATCGGCACGGAAACCGTCAGGAAATATTCGCACATTTTGAAGTCAGCTGGTACAATATTTGCAAACGGGCCGGCCGGTGTATATGAGGATCCCCTCTTCTCTTTCGGAACGAAGGGTATTTGGCAGGCTATCGCAGACAGCGACGGTTATTCCGTAATTGGCGGCGGTGACACGGTTAATTCAGCTACAGCTTTTATTGATATGAATAAGATCAGCTATGTTTGCACGGCAGGCGGTGCCCTGATCCGGTTTATGTCCGGCAAGAAACTCCCGCTCGTCGATGCAATGGAAAAGGCTTATGGAGGTATAAAATGACAGATCTCAGAAAATTTGCTGCACAAATCAGAAGAGAAGAGCTCAAGGAATTCAAGGAGCTCGGTTTCGGACATGTCGGAGGATCGTTGTCGATAACGGATACGATTGCGGCTTTGTACGGAGAAATCATGCATTATGATCCCAAAAACCCCTCGTGGGATAAGCGGGACCGTCTCGTGTGTTCAAAAGGGCACGCAGGACCTGCAATTTATGCAACACTGGCGCTCAAAGGCTTTTTCCCGATGGAATGGCTGATGACCTTAAACAAGCCGGCGACATGCCTTCCCAGTCACTGCGACAGGAATCTCACTCCCGGCATTGACATGACTACAGGCTCCCTTGGACAGGGTGCTTCAACTGCTGCCGGACTTGCCCTTGCACTGAAGTATGACAAATCCGATTCCAGAGTCTACCTGATCATGGGGGACGGTGAATGCAACGAAGGCCAGGTATGGGAAATGGCTCTGTTTGCGGCACATAAGCAGCTTGGCAACCTGATCGCTTTTGTCGATTATAACCACAAGCAGCTCGATGGAACTACTGATGAAATCATGAATATGGGTGACATCGGCGCCAAGTTTGAATCCTTCGGCTGGTATGTCCAGACCATTGACGGGTCCGATCCGGACAAAGTGGTGGCCGCTGTCCGTAAAGCACAGAAGGAGCAGGTCAATAAGCCTGCGATGATCGTGCTGAATACAATTAAGGGTGCAGGTGTTCCCGCCGTTGAGGCAATTGAATTTAACCATCATATCGTTCTCAGCGCCGAAGTGGCGGATGAAGCGATAGCCGCACTCGACAAAGTGATTGGAGGGTTCTAAGCGTGTATAAAGTAATTTACAATGGCGATAAAGAAAAAATAGCAATGAAGGACGCCTTCGCTGCAGTAATAGAAAAACTGATTGAGCTCGATCCCCAGGTGGTATACCTTGACGCGGATCTGATGAACTCGATGTCCACAACAAAAGTCCGCAAAAAATACCCTGAAAGGGCGATCGACTGCGGAATCCAGGAAGCCAACATGGTCGGTGTGGCCGCAGGAATGTCCGCCGCCGGTAAAAAGCCTTATGTACACACATTCGGGCCTTTTGCATCCAGGCGTTGTTTTGACCAGGTCTTCCTTTCTGTCGGATATGCCAAAAACAATGTCCGCATCATCGGGTCGGATCCGGGCGTAACCGCAGCCTATAACGGCGGAACACACATGCCTTTTGAAGATGTTGCGATGTACCGGGTCATTCCGGGCGCTGCCATTTTTGATGCGGTCGATTCCGTCCAGCTTCAGGACATCCTCCTGAAGACAAAGGACAGGCCGGGCGTCACCTATATCCGCACCCCCCGCAAAAACAGCGTTGCCGTGTATGAAGCCGGAAGTGAATTCGAAATCGGGAAAGCTGCCGTACTTCGCGACGGAACGGATGTTACAATCATCGCAGCCGGAATTATGGTCGCAGTAGCTCTCAAAGCTGCAGAAACCCTTGCAGCAGAGGGCATCTCGGCCCAGGTTGTCGATATCGTGACAATCAAGCCTCTTGATGAGGCAACCGTACTTGCCTGCGCCAAAAAAACAGGCGCCGTAGTCACTGCCGAAAATGCAAATATTAACGGCGGACTCGGCGGCGCAGTAGCAGAATTCCTCAGCAAAAACCATCCGACAATCATGCGTATTGTCGGGGTCGAAGACCGCTTCGGCCAGGTCGGCGAAGAAGGCTACCTGCGTGAAGTATATGAATTGACCTCCGGGAAAATTATTGACAAGGTCCGCGAGGCGATCAGCCTTAAGAAGTAAAAACAGATCCGGGATTCCAGGCAGGTTAAATTCCTGATTGGAATCCCGTTTATGTATTACGAAATTCATGAGCGGGGTCTTCCCCGCCGGATCACCGGTTTTATCAGAAAATGATGGAGAATCACATGAAAATTGAGTTTGGGTATGATAAGAAGAAAATTGAACTTGATCTGCCGGATGAGAATGTCCTTGCCGTCCTGACGCCGAACGAAATAGCCGTTCCCTCCGATATGACGGAAATCGACGAAATTGAACGTGCCATGGACAATCCGATCGGGACCCCCCTTCTGGAGGACATCGTACATCCCGGGGAAACGGTTGCCATCATTACAAGCGACATTACCCGTCCCGTACCCTCCTACAAAATCCTGCCTGTCATCATCAGCCGTCTGAACCGTGCCGGAATCGTCAATTCTGATATCACCGTTGTGTTTGCCCTGGGAAGCCATCGTCCCCACACGGAACAGGAGATGCGCACCATGGTCGGGGACAAAGTGTTCGAAAGTGTACGCTGCATCGATTCGGTTGATGATTTCGTCCTTATCGGAACAAGCTCAAAAGGTACGCCTTATGAGATTTTCGGACCGGTTGTCCGTGCCGACAGGCGAATCTGCGTCGGCAACATTGAGTTCCACTATTTTGCAGGATACAGCGGAGGCGCCAAGGCGATCATGCCGGGAGTGTCCACGAGGGCCGCTATCTCAGCTAATCACAGCAAAATGGTGCTGCCGGAGGCAAAGGCCGGTGCGCTGGAAGGCAATCCAGTTCGGGAAGACATTGAAGAAGTTGCCAATTTTATTTCTATTGATTTTATTCTGAATGTCGTGCTCGACGAAAAAAAACACATAGTAAAAAGCGTAGCCGGACATCATGTCAAAGCACACAGGGCGGGCTGCAAGTATCTTGACAGTATATATCTTGTTAATATTCCAGCTAGAGCGGATATAGTGATCGTCTCCCCGGGCGGATATCCTAAAGACATCAATCTTTATCAGGCGCAAAAAGCTTTGGACAATGCAAAGCACGCTGTCAAAAAAGGCGGCATTGTAATCTGGCTTGCATCGGCCAAAGAAGGTCTGGGCGAGCACACCTTTGAAAAGTGGATGCTTGGGCATAAAAATGCCTGTGACATGATCCCTCACATTCAGGAAGATTTTCAACTGGGCGGGCACAAAGCCGCTGCAATTGCAATTGTACTGGAGTCTGCCCGCATCTTCCTGGTAAGTGATTTAGCAGCAAATTTTATCAGGGGATGCCATCTTGAGCCATACAGTGATGCAAAAGAAGCATTGCATGAAGCTTTCCGGGTACTTGGTAAAAATGCAACGATTATTGCCATGCCATACGGAGGGTCTACTCTTCCCTTTATATCCGAAACACTGTGATTTCAACTACAGTGTTTTTGCACCTCCTGTTGGATAGGAATGCGTTAAGCGATGCCGTCATTTCAGACAGCTTCGCTTTTATAGAAAGGAAAAATTAATGAAGAAGCATGGAAGGCATCAGATCACCATGTGTATAGACTAGCGGAGGATAGACAAACCATCAGTACGGGGGAGCCACTTAACAGCATCTGCATCAAGTTTTTGTTTCCTAAAACATTTTCATAAGGTGTGATATTTTACGGCAAGTTCTCCAAATAATATGTTAAGATTACAGAAATTGAATAAATTTATTAAATAAAACATGTACGGGGTGAGAGCTATATGAGGCCTAAGCGGATTGAAGAAATCAGAAACTATATTTATGAAAACAAGACCGTTACGCTTGATCAGATCTGCAATCGCTTTGAAGTTTCTAAAAGTACACTGCGCAGAGATTTGAGTGAAATAATTGAAGACAGCGATATCAAAAAAATATATGGCGGAGTTACCGTTCTCTCCAAAAAAGAGATGTCATCATTTGAAGAAAGATATTTTTCTAATCAATCGGCAAAAATAGCGATCGCTGCCGTCTCCGCAAGCCTGATTGAAGATGGAGACATCATTTTTGTCGATTCCGGAACGACAATGCCGCACATTGTAAATCACCTTATTCACAAGAAGAATATTACGATACTCACCAATAATATTGAAGTAATTACAAGGGCAATTCCCTTTAATAATATTAATATTATTTCACTGTCAGGAACGCTCAACCGCAAAACACTTTCATTGATCGGATCAAGTGCCGTACAGCTTCTGCAGGCCTTCAATATTAACAAAGCACTTATTGCAACTACAGGATATTCCATTGCGAGCGGATTGACGTGTTCTTCCCCCCTCGAAGCCGATTTGAAGCGTATGGCCATCCAGAGAAGCAAAGAAGTATATCTTCTTGCCGACAGCAGCAAATGCGGCCCTGTATCACTGATAACCTATTGCAGCTTAAGCAAAGTGAATACCCTGATTACAGAAGAAACTCCGCCGGTTGAAGTCGTCAATTATATAAAGGAACATGGAGGTACAATCCTTCTTGCAAAAATATGAAATTCATCCTGCATCAACAATATCCGGCAATTGATATAATCACAGACCGGATTTAATTCGAAATATACAACGTCTTCTTAAAGGACCACCGCCGATTACAACAGTATGAAAATCCAAAATGTTCTTTTGCAGATCGCTTCGCAGCAACTACACTTTTTCGCCGAATCCCTTGACAATACAACCCGAGTCACATAAAATACATTGTGCGCGTCGGGTTACAGCTTCCCACGAAGGCAGCAAACAATGATTGCGTATCAAACGCCGACTTAGCTCAGTTGGTAGAGCAGCTGATTTGTAATCAGCAGGTCAACGGTTCGAATCCGTTAATCGGCTCCAAACGATAAGCCTACAGCCTGTAAGGCAGGGCACTGAAAAACTCTTTGGAGAATATCCAGAGAGTTTTTTTAAATCTCCAATGAATTGAATTGTATATCAATATGTTATATAATGTAATCAACAATTTAAAGCAGGTGATGGATATGTTAATGCAACCGGAAATCCCACTGAGCCCCTATCTCCAGCTCTACGATCTCATTGTTCCCCAAGATCACAAACTAAGAAAGATAAAGCAGTTGGTCGACTTCTCGTTCGTGTACGACGAACTCAAGAAGAACTATTGTCCGGATAACGGGCGAGGAGCCATCGATCCGATTCGGATGTTTAAATATTTGTTTCTCAAAGCTCTTTACGATCTTTCCGATGTAGATCTGGTCGAAAGATCACGCTGCGATTTGGCCATGAAATATTTCCTGGATATGGCTCCAGAAGAAAATGTAATAGATCCGAGTTCTCTGACCAAATTTCGAAAGCAAAGACTAAAGAATATGGAGATTTTAGATATGCTTATCGGCAAAACCGTCGAAATAGCATTGGAAAAGGGCGTTATTAAAAGCAAAGCGATTATTGTCGACTCGACGCATACATATGCTCGTTACAATCTTCTATCACATCACGACGCTCTGGTCGAAAGGGCAAATAGTCTGCGAAAGACAATCTGTAGGACTTATGGTGTAAAAGCAGAGCAATTGCCGGTACGTCCTCAGACAGATTCTAGTATTACAGAGGTTCTCCAATACAGTACTGAACTTGTAGAAGTGGTTAAGGCAGACAAAAAGCTGATCCAATACCCCATCGTTTGTGAAAATGTTAATGTCCTAGAAGAGACAATGGAAGATATACTCGAGAATCGCTGCATTTCTGCCGATCCAGAAGCAAGGATCGGCCACAAGACGGCTGATAGTTCTTTTTATGGTTACAAAACACACTTAGCGATGACCGAGGAAAGAATTATTACGGCGGCCACTATCACAACAGGAGAAAGACACGACGGAAAACAATTGCAAACACTCATCGAGAAAAGCGAAAGAGCCGGAATGGATGTGCAGGAAGTCATCGGGGATGCGGCCTATTCGGACACAAATAACCAAAAATACACGAGAGAACGCAAAATTCAGTTGATAGCCCGGGAACGCCTGTTCAAATCCTATGGACGGCGAACATCCCAGAAAGAATTTGAATACAATAAGGATGCCGATATGTACGTTTGCCCCGCCGGACATATGAGCGTCAGAAAAGCCGGACAGTATCATCCGAAAGATGGGAAAAGTCCAAGATTCGTATTCTATTTCGATGTGGAAAAATGTAAAATTTGTCCACTTCGTAAAGGGTGCTATAAGGAAGGTGCTCAATTCAAAACATACAATATTAGAATCCAATCTGATCTTCGAGACGAACAAAAAGAGTTTCAAGACAGTGATTACTTTCGGAAACGGGCAAGGGAAAGATACAAAATCGAAGCAAAAAACAGCGAACTTAAGAACGCACATGGATATGGTAAGGCAAAGTCTTCTGGACTCATGGGGCTACAGCTGCAGGGTGCCATGACCATTTTTGCAGTAAATGTAAAACGAATTCTTAAATTGCTTGAAATTCAGTAAAAAGCAGCGAGGTAAGTACACCCGCAGCGCTACTTATATGCTTTTTTTCACTTTCAGAACAACTGTATCAAAAACGTCTATCCCAAAGACGCTAAAAAACTCCCCAGATAAAATATCTGAGAAGTTTTTCAGTGCCCTGCTGTAAGGGATGCGGGCTTTTTGTTTGCTCAAAAATGAAATTATCAGTTGCAAAATCTCACAAATGTGTCTGCAAACATCACGTAATTATTGCACATATTTATAAATATAATTATATGCTTATACAAACACAAAACAACGCTCTTTTATCATGTTTGTTTATGTATACTTTTGCAAATGACTTTCAAGATATTTTCAGGATCACAAAATGAGTTTTCAATAAATGATTGTTTAATATAAATATATTTATTGTAAGATAATATATCATATATAAGTGTCTTAAACTAATGTTTTAAGCTTGGTTTTTCTCATTAAATTGCGCAAGAATTCTTTGTATGACTATAGGTTACATTTTTATACTCAACAAAAGTCGACTCATTCCAGCTGTCGACTTTTCTATTGGTGAGTGTATCCAAACGGTTATCGTCGGTATATGCATAGTCTTCTATTGATCCGTCACCATAGCGGACAGTTGCATGATCATCAAGCCTCTCTTCGCTAAAAATCGGAAAATAGTTCAAATCATTGGCCAATCTGCTGATTTTTTGCATGCATGTGTCAAATACTCCCGTGACTACTCTATGTCCTCATTCATCCTCTTCTTCAAGCACATACCAATCATCTACCACAACAATTCTAAACCCTTGCTTTGTTTCTTCTCCAGTATCACGCACAATAACTACATAATTTATCTCTAAGTTCTGAAAATGACGAATTTTCGAATCGTTTCTGATCTCAAAGATCTCGCATGGGTATCTCTCATCATCGTCATAAACATATTCAGTTGCTTTTTTACCGTCAAAACATGCGGCCCAACCGTAATAATACCGATCATACACTGCGGTATACATTTCTTGTCCTTCCTCAAGAGGCAAATTTCGAGCTTCCTCAAGGGAAATACTTGCCGGCCTTGTTGCAAGCTTTATCGTCTGAAAAACTACTATCGGTATAATCACGATTGCAAAAATGATCACTGCAATCCATAACAGTCTCTTCTTCATACTTACCTCCATATTTTTACTTCATATTTCCATCTTTGTCATAATAGATCATTGTTGTCGGACCGGAACCGTCATCTAGAAGACCACAGGTCGGCCAAACGAATTCTCCATTCTTATCGTACCCTGTTTCTTCTCTCGCAGCAGTAATTGCCTCTTTGTTTTCTTTATAATTTGCAGGCGCATAATTTGTCTTTCCCCAAAAGCCGATTGTTTCGGTTCCGGTTAGACCTGCCCACGCTTGAGCAAAAACCTTATCATTGTCATTTCTATCTGGTGTTGCTGAATTGCATGAGTAAAAGGATGTCATGGAGGATTCAGAAAACGCATTGGGATCTATGTCTTCAATATCATTTGCATCTATCTGCAACTCAATCTCATTTTTTTGTTCATATCCCAACATCACCGCTCCATCTGCTCCGTGTGCAAAAAATGACATGGCTTCAATTTTCTTTTCTCTATTTCCTTCCTCGTTGCCAACATCCCCAGTGTTTATGTAATTTTTCAGTTCTTTCTTATTGGTAAATAGAACAAGTTTTACATCAAGGTCTTCCGCTGTTTGAGAAAAATTTTCTAGGTCCTTTTCAGAATACCCTGTACTTGAAACCATCCAAGTTACGTTTTCCTTTTGATCTTTTTTTGCTTTTGATAATTGGGCAATGGCAGGTTCAATAAAATTGTATTTGAATCTGGCATTCGGGTCAATGGAACTCGAGTAATCATGGACAAGGTCAAGTGCATTGTAAACTCCAGTATAACCAGAATACCATGCACCACCAGTAAGTCCGCATGTCCAACTGAGTAAAAGACCCGAAATACTTGGTTTTATTAGGTGTTCCTCAACATTAGTATATACTTGAAGTGATGATTGATATTCGCTTCCCGAAACAACAATGACTTCTTTTTTTAAGTTATTTGTAACACTATTTTTCTCTTTAGTCGAAAGTCCATTTGCCGCTGCAGTCTTCGCTCTGTATTGAATATTTTGGTTGTAACCGTCAGATGTAACAGCTACTTTTTTTGCCTCTACAGCAGCCTTTTTCTCTACAAGCATGTTATAAATATTGGACGGCATGCCAGCCGGATATGACCCGTCGGAGGTTAATTCAGTATGTCCCGTCGGATCCGAATACATCAGCGGCTCATTGTGGCAGTAGGTATACAGGTTGAGACTAAGCGGATCGCTATACTGTCCGGTATATGTGTCTTCCTGCATGAATCGTGCGGTAATCGGGTCGTACATGCGAGCATTCAGGTAATAGAGACCTGTCTCAAAATCGTACTGGTAGCCGGCGTAGAGGATGTTGTTGCTCAAAATTCCGGTCTGATCCAGGATGTTGCCGAATGCGTCGTAGTAATACGTGGCGGCGACATTTCCGGTGGTGTCCAAAAGGGCTGTCACATCAGCATGTCCGTTGTACATGTAGATGAACATATCTATTCCGACTTGGCGGGTCAGAAGGTTGATCCCGTAGATATTGCGCCCAGTCTGATCACCGAAGATATTCTCTTCAAGTACGACTTTGTCATATTCGTACAGGTAACGGGTCAGGGATCCGTTGACAGATTTACCGACGCGCAGACCGTCTCCGTTATAGGTATTGATAACGGTCACTCCACTGGATGTCACTGTGCTTATCAGCTGATTAAAGAGGTCATAGGTGTTGGTCTGTTCTATTACTGCGGTCTGTGCGATGCCGTCGATATAGGCAGTACTGGTTTTGGAGAGTTGGTTACCATTATTGTCGTATGTGTAAACTACCGTTTCCGTGGTTACACCGTTTAGCACTTCCGCGGTACCAGTCAGGCGGTTCTGGGAATCGTATGTGTAGGAGGTGACGGTTGTATCCGTTCCCAGGACTACCGTTTGGGTCAGGCGGTTACCGGATGCATCATAGGTATAGTTTGTTACTTTGCCGCTTGGTTCCGTTACAGTTAGGAGGCGGTTCTGGCTGTCGTAGGTATATGTGGTCGTGCCCCGGGCATCGATCTTTGTCAGAAGATTATGTGCGTCATCGTAGGTGTAATTGTAGGAATCGATAATTGTGCTGTCGGCTTTGGTGTTTATGAGAGTCTCCAAACGGTTATCGTCGGTATAGGTGTAGTCTTCCCTGGATCCGTCACTGTACACGACGCTCTGTGCGCTGCCGTTATCGAAGTAGGTATAGACCGTTGTCATCCCGTCGGCTATGACCTGGAAAAGTCTTCCGACCCGGTCATAAATTTTAAGGGTGTCGTTGTTCTTCGGATCCGTTGTCGTCTGTGCCGTGCATCCGGCATCCATGCCGGTGGTGATGTCGTAGACATAGGTGCTTGTCCCGATAAAGGGGACGGTTTTTGACGTTGTGCGATTGAATACATCGTAGATCCTTGTTGTCGTGCCGGTTCCGTCCGTTATCGTAAGGACGTTTCCGTTACTATCGTAGGTATAGCTTATCGATAGTGCGCCGATGGACTGGGAAAGAAGTCTTCCGTGTATATCATAGGTATAGGTAGTTGTGATCCCGTTCCGGTCTGTCTTAGTTGCTAGCTGTCCGTCTGCGGTGTAGGTGCAGCTCTGGACTTTAGACAGATCGTAGGTGTAGTTTCCGGCGGTGCCTGTTCTTCCGCCGTCTTTTATGCTGCGGACGAGCTGGTTGGCGGCGTTGTATTCGTAGAGGGTCTCGCTGACAACATATTCTTCATCCGCTATCTCATCATAGAAGCTAATCCGCATCGAAATCAGATTGCCATTGAGATCATATTGATAATCGACCCAGGCATCCGTATCGTTGAAAACACTGGTCAGGCGATTTAACTCATCGTAACTGTAATATGTGATGTTTCCGTTCCCATCGGTTTTGCTGTCGATTAACCCTAAGTCATTATAGATTTGGCTTGTCGAGTGACCTGCCGGATCGATCGTCTGAATCAAGTGGTTATGCCTGTTATAGACGTAGGTTGTCATATGTCCGAGTGCATCAGTCGATGTGACCTGCACACTGTTGTTATTGTAGGTAAAACTTTGTGCCGTATGGTTGTAAGCGTCTTTTTGTTCGATCAGGCGGTTCATCGCATCATAGACGTTTGTTGAGATATTCCCGCGCCAGTCGGTGGTGGTCAATACATTTCCGTTCGCATCGTATGTCTTTGTAGCGGTCTGGTAGCCGTCGGCCGCGCTTCCCTGTGTCTGTGTGAGCACGCGGTTCAGAGAATCGTACGTATAGGACGTCACATTTCCGTTGCCGTCGGTGGCAAACCGCAGATTACCGTTTTTGTCATACCGGTAAGTAACAGTTATAGCACTACTGCCGTCTGTGGCGCTTTGTGTCTTTGAGAGGACTTTGCCCAGGTTGTCGTAGGTGTAGACTTCCTGCCTGCCGGTGGATGTCCACGTCCTGGCAAGATTTCCGGATGTGCTGTACTGGCTATATACGGTAAGAGCCGGGATGGTCGCATCTCCGGGAGTGGTTGTCTGCCGTACTTTTCCCAAACCGTTGTACACAAAGGTGGCCGTGTTGCCGTTCCCGTACGTCTGTGTCAAAATATTGCCCAGCAGGTCATAGGTGTAGGTCTTCAGGGTCAGCAAGGCAGAAATTGACCAAGAAAAGACTGTTTCAGACAGCAACCTGCCGGCACCGTCATAAGCATAATTGGTTTTTACACCTCTCTCGTTGCTTTTTGAAGTGACTCTTCCTAATGCATCATAATTGTATTGTACCGCATAGATTGCACCGCCTTCTTGAACAGGAGGAGCAAGCTTAGCAGTGACTTTGCCTGCCAGGTTATAGAAATATAGTATGCCATATCCGGAATTAATTTTTTCGGCAGTTGTTGTTCCTGTTCCGGAAGCATAGCCCAGGGCATCGAGTTCTTTTGTGACATTTCCCACTCTATCGTACTGATACGCCTTTTCGACAAAGGTGATCCACTGACTTGTCCGGTTGTCATAATAGATTTGGGTGATGGTTATGACCCGTCCCATCTGGTCATAGGTATACTCGGTACGGCTCATCTGATCGAGCATTTTCTGGGAATCATAGTTCAGCGGTGAGACAACAGCTATGAGTCTTCCGGCCGTATCGTAATACTTTGCCGTGGTGTTTCCGCTTGCATCGACAGTTCTTATAAGGAGTCCTCTTTCATCGTATTCATTTGACGTAAGGTTCCCATTCGCATCCGTAGAAGTCAGAACTTTGCCATCCCATGTGTAGGTGATAGAAGTTGAAACCGGTACGGTCTGGCCGTATTCGTCTGTGTTTGTTGTGCTGGTTTGAGTCTGACGATTCAGATTGTCATAGGTGAAATGTGTGGTAACGGCATTGGGGGTCGTGACCGTCAGTACGTTGCCGTTCTTGTCATAGGTGAAGTACGTGGTCAGAAGAGTATCCGTGTTGTCAGCGAAGTCATTTCCGGTCAAATCCCCTGCCCTTATATGGACAGTCATAGTGACAGGCTTTTCCAGGTAATTGTATTCACTTTCAGTTGTGTTGAATACGGCAGCGCTTGTGTACTGCTCTGTCTTTATCATGTTGCCGTCGGCATCATAATAGTAGTTTGCTTTTCTTCCTTCGTTATCCGTAACGCTCTTGAGTTTCCCGTTCGGATAATACGTGCTGTCCGTAGTGATGCAGGCAGTAGGCACGCTCCAGAGGGCGACCGCATCGATTCCTGACTTTTGCTGGATACGGTTTCCTACTTTGTCATAGCTAAAGGAAGTATACGAATAATGATCGGAATCAATGGAGATCCACTGTTCCGTTACGCGGTTGAATGCATCGT